>Ga0224723_1000990_pt1 | contig 18072 bp, 18 predicted proteins | sample Balambano_FR2_Me_FD_161647 | JGI IMG/M metagenome (GOLD analysis project Ga0224723, IMG submission 161647) | Freshwater sediment microbial communities from Lake Towuti, South Sulawesi, Indonesia - Balambano_FR2_MetaG | ecosystem: Environmental > Aquatic > Freshwater > Lake > Sediment | place...
GAGTAGGCTACTAAGTTTATTAGTTAGCGCTATTGTACCTGAGCGATTAGCTACGCTAAAAACTAACAGCTAATCGCCGTTTGTCAAGTCTAATTTTTCAGAGTTTTTAGTATACTTAATCTTCAATTACTTCAAAAAGCGTCCCTACAGTATTTTTAAAATCAAGTAATATCGTTACGAGGAGGAAACAAGAATGCCATTACTCAGTAATATGGAATTGAGAGGTCTTGAGCGCGGTTTGAAGCAAGGAACTAGACAAACTGCATCTGATTCAGTGATTACAGTTTTGCGCGTGCGTTTTGGAGAAGTTCCTGCTCAATTAACAGATGCACTGAATAATATTGATGATTTACCGCTATTGAAACAGCTTTTGGAAACGGCTGTGAGTGTAAATTCTATATCAGAATTTCAAGAATTTGTGGTGACATAGGCTATTTTATCAGGAGCGATTAGCTACGCCAAAAGCCAACAGCTAATCACCATTTAAAAATTCTCATTAGAGATGTTAAATATAACGTCTCTACTAAAACACTAAAGAGACGACCCATGGGGTCGTCTCTACAATAAGCCAAAATTAATGTCGCGGACTACTAAAGTTGCTTCACTTCAGATACTAGTTTTCCTACCATATCTTTAGCGCTACCAAAAAGCATTGTAGTTTTCTGTTTGTAGAACAATTCATTATCCACACCAGCAAAACCTGTACTCATACCCCGCTTAATCACAATAGTCTGCTTTGCTCGGTCTACCTCCAAAATCGGCATACCATAAATTGGACTATTTGCATCACTCCGAGCTGCTGGATTAACTACATCATTAGCGCCAATTACTAAAGCAACATCAGTCTGGTCAAATTGAGGATTAATATCCTCCATATCATGCAATTGCTCGTAAGGTACATTTGCTTCAGCGAGCAACACGTTCATATGTCCAGGCATTCTACCAGCAACTGGGTGAATCGCATACTTCACATCAACACCCATACGTTCTAACTGGTCTGCTAACTCACGTACATTATGCTGAGCTTGTGCTACTGCCATTCCGTAACCAGGAACAATCACTACAGAACGAGCATAACCTAACATCATCGCCCCTTCTTCGGGATCGATGCTGCGGACAGTTTGGTCAATTGCACCAGCACTACCACCAGCACCACCAGAGGCAGCTCCTGTACCAAAAGCACTAAACAGTACACTAAATAGTGAACGGTTCATCGCTTTACACATAATCTCGGTCAAGATTAAACCGGATGCTCCTACCAAAGCACCAGCGATGATTAACATATTGTTCATTACCACGAACCCAGCAGCAGCAGCAGCCACACCTGATAAGGAGTTCAATAGTGAAATGACCACTGGCATATCACCACCACCAATAGGCAGAACAAACATTACACCTAGTACTAAAGATACAGATACTACTCCAAAAAATACTGGGAGGCTGTCAGGTGTAACGATTAGGTAGGTGCTTCCTGCCAAATAAGCACTCAAAAGCAACAAGTTAAATGGTTGTTGGAAAGAAAATGTAATCGGAGTACCACTGATTAAGCCTTGGAGTTTGGCAAATGCCAACATACTACCAGTAAAGGTGACTCCACCAATTAATACATCCAATAACATGGAGATGTTGATATCAAGGGGTATAACCTCACCGTGTTGTAGCAATCGCCAAAATTCGGCAACAGCAACTAGCGCAGAAGCTGCACCACCCAAACCGTTGAGTAAACCAACCATTTGGGGCATTTCGGTCATTTGGACTTTGTAGGCTGCGATCGCTCCAATTCCCGATCCGATAGCCAGTCCTAACAAAATCATCTCGTAGTTCAATACTTGCTGGTCAAGCATTGTTGCCACAATTGCCAACAACATCCCCACAGCTGCAATTACATTACCATTTCGTGCTGTTGCAGGGGAACCCAGTTTTTTCAAACCGACAATAAATAAAGATGCAGCGACTAAGTACGTCAGCTGAATTCCAGTTGGCAGAAATTCATTCATAAGTGTTAGTAGAAGAAGGGAGTAGGGAGTAGGGAGTAGGGAGTAGGGAGTAGGGAAGATGCGGTAATAACTTACTGTTTTTTCCACTACCCACTACCAAATTAACTAGCTGTCTTTTTCTTGAACATTTGTAACATTCTGTCTGTAACTAAGAAACCACCGACAACGTTTACCGTTGCTAAGACTACAGCTACTAACCCAAGAATTACTGAGACATTAGTTTCTCTAGCACCAGAAGCTACTATCGCTCCTAATACAGCAATGCCAGAAATAGCATTTGAACCCGACATTAAGGGTGTGTGGAGAGTTGGCGGAACTTTGTTGATGATTTCAAATCCAGTGAATGATGCCAACACAAAAACGAAAAAAGCCGCGATTAATCCTGAAGTCATATTTCAATCCTTACCATCTAACTAATTACTAACTGCTAAAGTTTGTAATGCATCTTTGACGCGAGAAGAGCGAATTTCACTATTGTGGGTAATACAAGCTGCGTCAATGATGTCGTCACTAAAATCTACTTGTAGAGCTTTATCTTTAATCAACAATTGCATCAAGGATGTGACGTTCTTAGCATACAATTGGCTAGCATGAACTGGCATTGATGATGGTAAATTTATTGGACCGATGATAGTAACACCATTCCAAATAATATCTTTACCAGGGTCAGTACAAGCACAGTTTCCACCTTGTTCGGCAGCAATATCTACAATTACCGAACCTGGTTTCATTTGTGCTACCATCTCTTGAGTCACTAACAGCGGCGCTTTTCTACCAGGAACTTGGGCAGTTGTAATTACAATATCGGCATTTTTCACGTGTTCAGTAACAACTTCCTGGGTACGCTGTTTGCTTGCTTCGGAGATTTCTTTCGCGTAACCACCTGCTGCGGTAGTTTCTTCCTCTAATTTGACTTCAACAAATTTTGCTCCCAAGCTTTGCACTTCTTCTTTTACTGCGGGACGGATATCAAACGCTTCTACTATTGCACCCAACCGTCGAGAGGTAGCGATCGCCTGTAATCCTGCTACACCAGCACCCATAATAAATACTTTGGCAGGAGCAATAGTACCTGCTGCTGTGGTTAACATGGGAAAATACTTAGGTAATGCTGCTGCTGCAATTAACGCTGCTTTATAACCCGCGATTGATGCTTGTGATGATAAAGCATCCATACTCTGCGCTCTAGTAGTACGGGGAATCATCTCCATACTGATCGCAGTTATTTTACGTTCTGCCAACCGCTGTGCTAGCAGTGGGTTTCCTAAAGGATTGAGAAAGCTAATTAATACACTTCCTTCTCGCAATAAGTTAATTTCTTCGCTTCCATCATCTCGTTCTTGGGGTGGGCTAACTTTCAGCAGTATATCTGCTTCACGCCAGAGTACTTCTGTATCAGCAACAATTTTTGCACCTACGGCTTCATATGCTTCGTCACTAAAAAATGATCGCTCACCTGCACCAGCCTCTACAGTTACTTCTAAACCTTGTTTAACCAATTTAGCAACGGTATCAGGAATTAGTGCTACACGACGCTCGCAAACTTCGATTTCTTTAGCAACTGCTATCTTCATGAAATCTCCTTACAGTAAATTATTTAAGCGAGAGTGAATTTTTCCGACAAACAAGAGAGTATTTCTCAGGCAGGGGCGAGTAAAATTTAGCCAAGATAAACTCGTGGCATAAATATAAAAATGAAGCCTGATAAAAATAGCTTGGGAATATGACTAAATGAACCAAGAATTCATAATTTACCTTTATCTTGTTACATAATGCGTATACTATGCTGATCCCCAAATTTTCTACCTTTCTTTTTAGCTTATTTTAGGGATTGAGAAATTTGATATTTCTTTGTTTGCATAGTGCAAGATTGTTCAAACTTCTAAAGCTTATCCTCAAAAATCTGACATTTGAAGGAAAGCTTATTTACATCAATTTAGCGTAATCAACTAGCGATCGCGCTATTTTAATTCTCAACTTTTATCAAAAATTACTAAATTTGTATACATCTATATACATTCGTTAACATAGGCTTATGAGCCTGTCACTAGTTTGGGACATCGCGCTCCTAAATAATGAAAAAATACTTCTTTAACTTCCCTGTTCCCTCTTCCCTAGTAAGGGCACATTTTGTCGCTTGCTTGCGTCCATTTCTAGCAAGTCAGTAGTAAAGTTTAGTTACGAGCGTTTACCTGTAGTTACCTAATTATTGCCAGAGGAGTCGAACCATGCGACGTTTAATTTCCGCTTTAGCTGTTACTAGCTGCTTGGTAACTGCAATCCCAACCGTTACTATGGCGCAAGGGGGTTTACCAGGATTTACATTGTTTAGTGGTGTTGAAGGCAAAAACCAGTTACCCTTCCGCTTAGATTTTGGTGGTCAATCTAATGGCTGGGATAGATATAGACTGAGAATTCCTGCCAAAAAATCCCAATTGGCGATCGCTCAACTTGCGATCACTTATCCGGAATACTTTGAAGGTACTTTTGATCCCAAAAAGGTTGAAATCCGGGTCAAAAATAAAGCTGTACCTTTGTCTGAAGTCAAGTGGGACAAAGAAGGTAAAATTATCCAAATCTACCCTGAACAACCAGTTCCCGCAGGTACTAGCGTAGAGGTTGTACTCAACAACGTTAAAAATCCAACCTTTGGTGGTATGTACTACTTCAATTGTCAAGTACTTTCTCCTGGAGAGATACCATTACTGCGTTACATCGGTACTTGGATTATTGCTATTAGTTAGTAGAAGAAGGGAGTAGGGAGTAGGGAGTAGGGAGTAGTTAATACCGCTATTGGTGCGGGGACAGCTTACGGAATAAGAAAAGGTAGGAGTAGGGAACAGGGTTGAGGGAAAATGAAGTAATAGGTTACTGTTTTATCCACTACCGTACGGGCAGGTTTCAAACCTGCCCCTACCCACTACCACAAAAAAGTGATATACTAGCGGATTGTAGCTTTTTTATAAAAATTCTCTCAGAGGAGAAGAGTATGCAAAGAACATTGGGTGGGACTTGCCGTAAGAGAAAAAGAACATCTGGATTTCGGGCAAGGATGCGGACTCCAGATGGTAGAAATGTCTTACGGGCTAGAAGAAGAAGAGGAAGGGCACGTTTAAGCGTGTAAAGCAGTAATTCAAATATGTACAAGCGTCTGTGGCATTGCCGAAAGCAAATAGATTAAAATCTGATCAAGATTTTCAGGCAGTTTTCCGAGATGGGATTCGTCGTCATGGTTCTTATTTGACCTTAAGAGCTTTACGACCCTTAGCTTTGAAGGAGTCCCAAAAGGCTCTTTCAAACGATTTACATCTTGAACCGATCAAGGTTGGTATTTCCATCAGCAAAAAAGTTAGTAAAAAAGCAGTAGTTCGTAACCGCATAAAACGACTCCTGACAGCAACTTTGCATAAATTATTGCCGAAACTAGCTCCAGGATGGAAGTTGGTGATTGTTGTGAAACCGACAGTAGCAGACAAGTGCGCTTCTGAACAATTTCTGCAAGAATTAGAGCAGTTGTTGGTGCAGACTGAGGTATTCAATGGGCATTCGTGAAGAAATTTATTATGAAGGTGGCCCCCACATTGGGGACTTGATTGTCAACATCTTAATTGGGCTAACAGTTGTTGGTTTACCCTTAACAATTGGAGCAGTTGTCAGAGCCTTGTGGCTGCGTTATCGCATTACCGATCGCCGAATTTCTGTAACAGGTGGTTGGATGGGAAGGGAGCGGACTGACATTATTTACTCAGAAGTTGTCAAAATTGTTAAAGTTCCCCGTGGTATTGGCTTATGGGGAGACATGGTGGTGACACTCAGAAATGGAAGTCGTCTGGAAATGCGGGCTGTTCCTAGATTCCGGGAAGTTTACGACTATATAAATGAGAGAATAGCCGCCAAAAACCCTAACCAAATCGGTGTTATTAAGAGCTAATGGGACGAGGAAGGAAGTTGTGGTGTGAGTTTCAAAAACAAAAATTCCTTAATTTCCCATATAATCCAAGTGCGGCTATCCGTAGTGGAACGTAGTCGCAGCCAAATGCTACTTTTCGATAAATTAGATCAAGTTAATTTACAGTCGCTCAGGTTGAACTCAGAATAATGGATTTTGGTATCGGGTTTCTCTCGAACAACGTGATGCTGCCAATCATAGACTTGTTCTACAGCATAGTACCAAGCTATGGATTGGCGATCGTTGCTTTAACATTGATAGTCCGCTTTGCGCTCTATCCCCTGAGTGCTGGCTCTATTCGCAATATGCGACGGATGAAAATTGTCCAACCTCTAATGCAGAAGCGAATGGCGGAAGTTAAAGAGCGCTACAAGGACGATCCGCAAAAGCAGCAAGAAGAAATGATGAACGCGCAAAAAGAATTTGGCAATCCATTAGCAGGGTGTTTACCTCTATTGGTACAAATGCCAGTTTTATTTGCTTTATTTGCTACCTTACGGGGTTCACCGTTTGCTAGCGCCAACTACAACGTCAATTTGCAAATCTTTCCCGCAGAACAAATTGAACGAATTCAACCCCAAGCTTTTGCCACTCCCCCACAAAATATTTACATAGCTGATGGTGAACATACCCGCATCACTGCTATCCTACCTGGTGGTAATAAATTAGCGGTGGGAGAAAAAACAAAGATTGAATATCAAACTATGGATGGCAAACCATTCCAAGTAATTGTGGCTGAGCATCCAGAAACTAACTTAGTTCCCCAATGGAAAATTACTAAAGGGGAAGATAGGGTAAGAATTGATGCTGAGGGCAATATCGAAGCTTTGCAAACGGGAGATGTCACAGTCCAAGGAACAATTCCCGGATTAGCAGCTGATAAAGGCTTTTTGTTTATTGACGCTTTAGGTCGAGTTGGCGCAATTGACCCAGATGGTACAATCCACTGGGATATTGTGGCCATGATTGTGTTTTTTGGTATTAGTCTTTATGTTAGCCAAGTATTATCTGGACAAGGTTCTAGTAGTGCTAACCCCCAGCAAGACACAGTAAACAAAATTACTCCAGTTATCTTTTCTGGAATGTTTTTGTTCTTTCCTCTACCTGCTGGAGTTTTAATGTACATGGTGATTGGGAATATTTTCCAAACTCTGCAAACCTACATCCTTTCTAAAGAACCTTTACCAGAGGAACTGCAAAAAATTGTAGAAACTCAGGAAAAAGAAAAAGCGATCGCAGGTGCAGAAGAAAAAGCCATACCATTTGAGCCAAAAAGTTCTAAGAAAAAGGCTACAAGTTGATGATTGCCGAAAATCCGATGCAACGTGGACAGGAGTGGTTAAAAACACTCCTACAATTAACAGGAGTATCAACTGAAATTACGGGCGAATTAGAAACTCCCCCACCAGAAGAAGAGGATGAACCAGATAACTACTGGTTGACAATTGATGAAACTAATCTGACTCCAGAACAAATTGAAGTTTTTATTGGCAGTAATGGTTCGGTACTGGATGCTATTCAGTATTTAGCAAACTCTGTACTCAACATCAACCAAACAGAAGAACACCAAGCTTCTTATACCATTGAGTTAGATGGCTACCGTCTTAAAAGACAAGCAGAAATTCGTGCTATGGCAGAAACTGCTGCACAAGAAGTACGTTACTCTGGTCGGGAAGTGGAAATTAAATCCTTAAGTTCAGCCGAACGTCGTCAAATCCATACTTACCTCAAAAGCTTTGACGATTTAGAGACTTTTAGTAGAGGTAAAGAACCCCATCGGCAACTGGTGGTACGTCCGGCATTCATGGAATGATGGAGGTAAATAGCGCCATCGTTTCGGTGGCGTTTAAAATCACTTCTACCAGTCGGAAATCCGAATTTAATTTTTACAGAAAAATTTTATTAAAGTTAAACTTGAAGATAGACTATCAGCACTGTTGCTGATAATATACGTATTTCGTGAGGATGCTGAAATCCTATGGACGCGATTTATATTCCGCAGCTAACTCAAGCCCCGGAGCGGACAGAGGAGATTCAGGTTAAAGAATTTTTACCTGGTCTAGACACATTAACGCCAGTTCGGGGTTCAGTTACAGTTAAACATTGTGGTAACTATTTAGAGGTAGCAGCCCAAGCAGAAGCAATTACAACTTTGACTTGCTATCGTTGTTTGCAGCAATATAACCACCGTTTGGTAATTGACACATCAGAAATTATTTGGTTAGATGCAGCCGCTAATCTTGTTGATGATTTACCATTAGAGCGAGAAGTGGCGATGGAAGATTTGGTAGAAACTTTACCACCTGATGGACATTTCTATCCAAGTGAATGGTTGTATGAACAAATGTGCTTAGCAATACCCCAAAGGCAATTATGTGATGGCAATTGTCAAGGTATTCAGCCACAAAATGTGACTGTATCAGAAAGTGTTGATAAACGTTGGTCTTCTTTAGAGGCGTTGAAGAACCAATTTCCAGGATAATTGGTAGGGGTACAAGATATTTTGTACCCTACTAATATCTATTCTTCAGTGTGGCGATTTTGCAAAATATCCAGAATTCGACGATTCTCTGTTTGCAAACCTTTAATCTCTGATTGCATTTGCAGCATTTCTTGTCGCATCTCCTGCATATTTTGTTGCATATCTTGCCTTATTTCCCGACTCTCTTGACGAATATCTCTAAGTTCTGTAGCTATACGCTCAAAATTACCTTGATGTAGAGTAACAGTGTCTAAAAGTGCGCTAACTGCCAAACGCATATCGATGAGTTGGTCTTCCACCCGGTTGAGACGCTGTTCATTGTTCATAAATTGGTGGGATGTAGTTTTAGATTAAAGATGTTATTATTATAGATTAAATATTTATAATAAAGGCGAAGCTCAAGTGTGCGCTATGGGCTTACGGTTATTCGTTTATACCACCAAATAACTAATAAATTTTTATGAGCTTCCGTGATGAGTTTAAATTACTCCTACGGGCCCGTTACCCGTTAATTTACATCCCGACCTATGAAGAAGAACGGGTAGAAGCGGCTATCAAGGAAGAAGCTGCCAATCAAGGTAGTCGTCCAGTATATACTTGGGATTTTGTGGATGGCTATCAAGGTAATCTAAATGATGCAGGATTTGGTCGGCGCAATCCTCTACAAGCTTTGGAATTTGTGGAGAAATTACCTGCTACTGCACCTGCTGTATTTGTACTGCGAGATTATCATCGATTTTTAGAAGATGTAGCGATCGCCCGCAAGCTGCGGAATCTAGCTCGGCAATTCAAGTCACAACCAAAAAATTTGGTAATCTTATCACCGCGTATTGCGATTCCTGATGACTTAACAGAAGTACTGACAGTTGTTGAGTTTCCCTTACCCAGTGGTGCGGAAATTAAATCGGAAGTGGAACGTTTACTCCAAGCTACAGGTAACGGACTTTCGGCAAAGTTTTTAGATGATTTAGTACGCTCTTGTCAAGGGCTGTCTATGGAAAGAATACGCCGAGTCTTGGCCAGAGCGATCGCAACTCATGGAGAAATTAAACCAGAAGATGTAGACTTGGTTTTAGAAGAAAAACGCCAAACCATCCGTCAAACTCAGATACTTGATTTTTATCCCGCTACAGAACAAATATCTGATATTGGTGGATTAGATAACCTCAAAGATTGGTTAATTAGACGAGGTGGTTCATTTACCGAACGCGCACGTCAGTACGGATTACCCCACCCCCGTGGTTTACTGCTAGTGGGAATTCAAGGAACTGGAAAATCATTAACAGCCAAAGCGATCGCTCACCATTGGCATTTGCCTTTACTGCGTCTGGATGTAGGCAGATTATTTGCTGGTTTAGTGGGTGAATCAGAATCCCGGACTCGCCAAATGATCCAAGTCGCAGAAGCGTTAGCACCTTGTATATTATGGATAGATGAAATAGATAAAGCATTTTCCGGACTTGGTAGCAAAGGTGACGCCGGAACTACAAGCCGAGTATTTGGCACATTCATTACCTGGTTAGCAGAAAAAACCTCACCTGTGTTTGTTGTTGCCACAGCCAATGATATCCAAGCACTTCCACCAGAAATGCTCCGTAAAGGACGATTTGATGAAATTTTCTTTGTTGGTTTACCCACCCAAGAAGAACGCAAAGCAATTTTTAATGTTCATTTAACTCGGTTGCGTCCCCACAATTTAAAAAGTTACGATATAGATCGGCTAGCCTACGAAACACCTGATTTTTCTGGTGCAGAAATTGAACAAACTTTAATTGAAGCTATGCACATCGGTTTTAGTCAGAACCGTGACTTTAACACTGATGATATTTTAGAATCTGCCAGTCAAATCATACCTCTAGCACGCACTGCTACAGAGCAGATCCAGCAACTACAACAATGGGCAGCAGCAGGAAGGGCGCGTTTAGCGTCTAAGAATAGTCCTTTAAGCGATCGCATTCAGCGTCAGTTACAATAGTCAAAGTATGTTATCTTTTGTACTAATTTTTATTTAATGTTTATTGAAGTCAAGGCTTTAAACAGTAATTATAATTCTTTAGTTATACAGAGTACTCCTTTTGGCAGAAGCAAGCTTCATACTGGATCCTAGTTGCTAAATTCTTTCTTGCTAATAACAAGTACAGATGTACGTTTGTAACTTCCAAATGGTGATGAGGTTTTAACTGAATGATTGCCAACATTTTTAAATTTGTTCTCGGTATTTCCTTAGCGATCGCTGTGTTGGTCGGTGGTGGTGTTGCAGTTGCGCTTTATCTAATGAATCGGACTGCGATCGCTCCTGCTAAGCCGATTTTTGCCAATGATGCACCTGCGGTAAAACCCAAAGTCAAAGCTCCTAAACCCAAACCATCACAACGTCCTGTATCTACAGAAACTAAAGTCGAAGCTACTCCTACTCCAGAAACTCCTGAAATCACAGAAGAATTACCACCAGGAGCTTATAAAGCTCGTGTCACATGGTCACAGGGTTTGAGTTTACGTAAAGACCCCACCCAAGATGCTGAACGTACAGGTGGAGTGGGATTCAATGCGAACATTGTCGTCTTAGAAGAAAGTCCAGACAAAGCATGGCAAAGAATTCGTGTAGAAGGAACTAACGAAGAAGGTTGGGTAAAAAGAGGTAATACTAAGCAAGTTGATGAATAACTAGACCCTTAAATCCCAACTTTTATTAAGAAAATTAGCTAAATCTAAAGCTTAATTGCAAATGACCATAATGAGTGCAGGTATTTAAGCTCATAATGATAGTTTAAGAGGATAAATGAGACTTTTGGCTGCAAGGCTAAAAGTCTCAACATATCTTTGTGGATCGAAATTATGTACAATCGCAAATCTCAAGGCGATACACTTACCGCTGCCATTACTGCTGGTATTGGTGCTTTAGTCGTTACATCCTTTGCCGTAAGCCAAGGTCAACATCCTCTCGTCGGATTAATCATTACAGTCTTAGCTGTTTTAATAACATTAGTAGGCGATCGCTTCCTCGCACCATAAATATTTATCATTCCCGACTTTCATTAAAAGTCGGGAATATAAGTAATTTTTCCCTTTTTCGTCATAATTATTAATTTTTTATGTATTTTCTTTCAGTTTTAGTTTTAAAAGAACAAATGTGCATACACGTAAGTGTATAATGTATATATTATTAATTTAGCTATATTATTTCTTCAAAGTGTTATAAATCACCTAAACAAATGTAGAAGCAACAGTTATAACAGAGTCAATCTAAGTTATCAGTAAGGTGGTATTGCATAGATGAGCAAGCAACTAACTTGATGTAATTTAAGGTCATCAGGTAGAAGTGGAGCATATGTAGTAGTTTGAATTATTTCATTGTGTATAGTAAATACACCATAAAAGAGTTTTAGACTGCTGCTGGAAAACAAATAAATGTGATTTTAATGATTGCAACACTGACTGTGTAGATCAACCATACAGGTTGGTCAAGCTGATATATACAACTTAACTAAACTCCCTGTAAGGTAAATACCATAACAGGAAATTCTTTGGACTAAAAAACTGGGAAAAATCATGGAAAGAATTAGTTATTTTCATCTTTCGTCTGTACATGAGGCGTCTGAAAATGTTGTTATTGTTCCATGGACAGTTAACTTCAAGTTTACAGACTTAAATTGGAAAAAATTGTCTAGTAATGCAGCTATGGGTTTTCTGTCTGTAGCGTTAATGTTGTCAATACTAAGTGTTGCTTCAACTGCTTCAGCTCAGAAAGTAGGAAGTTCCGGATCTTCAGTTACTAATATCCAAAGATGTTTGCAGCAATTAGGTTACTTCCAAGGGCCAATAACTGGTAGATTTGGTTCTCTCACTCAGACAGCTGTTACCAAATTCCAAAGAGCGAATAGATTGCCTGCTGTTGGATACGTAGGACCTGCAACCCAAAGAACATTACAATCACAGTGTCAAAGTAGAAATTCTGGTAGTGGTGAAATTCGACCAGGTAGTCGAGGTTCTGCTGTATCAAAACTACAACAAGATTTGCGACAGTTAAATATCTTTAACGGGCCAATCACAGGCTTTTATGGAGAACAGACTCAGCAAGCGGTAATCAGATTTCAACAAGCTGCTGGTATCCGTGCTGATGGTATTGTTGGTACTAGAACCAGACAAGCTATAGCGATCGCTCTGAATCCAAATCCAAATCAACCACCAGCTGGTGGTACTGGTGGTGATACCTCGCCCAATGCATTAAATTTAGGTGATAGCAGTCCTCAAGTAGAGGAACTACAAAGGTACTTACAGCAATTGGGCTATTTTAGAGTCAATCCTACAGGTTATTTTGGGCCTACCACCAGGGATGCTGTAACTCGTTTTCAACAAGACAATGGATTAGTACCGAATGGTATTGCCGATTCACAAACTTTAGCGACATTAGGTAGAGTTCTCGGAATTGGCAATCCAGGTTGTTTATCAAATAGGGGTGATATTTGTTTAGGTGAGAATAGCCAGAGAGTAGTAATACTACAGCAACGTCTGCAGGAATGGGGATTTTTTAACGCTAATCCCAATGGTTTGTATGGTCCGGCGACCAAAGATGCTGTAGCTCAGTTTCAGCGTTATTACGGTTTAAATCCTACTGGCTTTGTTGATTTTCAAACCTGGCAAGCATTAGGTTTGGGTAGCTCTGGTGGACCTGTATCTGAGACTCCGACTAATAACAACAATCGTTATGTAGTAGTTGTCCCGATTCAGAATAACGATACTCTTAACAAAGTACGTCAATTTGTACCCCAAGCTGTTGCTGCTTCTTCTAGGTTGGGAGATTACGTCAATGCAGGAGCATTCCGCGATCGCTCTGAAGCTGAAAAGTTATCTAATGCTTTACGCGATCGTGGTTTAGATGCACGGGTGGAATATTTTTAGGTAGTTGGTAGTAGATGGTTATTAAACCACTACCCCTAAGCAACCAAATAAGACTTACTTACTCTGCAAGCTCTGCTTTTGCGGAGTAATTTTGTTGCATCTTCAGCAGGTAATGCACGACTAAAAAGATGTCCTTGCATAAGTTCACATTCAAGAATTCGTAATAAATTGCGTTGTTCTTCTGTTTCTACTCCTTCTGCAACGACTTGAAGATTTAATCCATGAGCTAAGGCAATAATAGCGGTGACGATGGCAGTATTTTTGCTATCAGAAGACAAGTCACTTACGAAGGATTTGTCTATTTTTAAAGTATGAATCGGAAAATTTTTCAGATAACTAAGGGAAGAGTATCCTGTACCAAAATCATCTATAGATATAGAGACACCAGTATTGTGTAATTCCTTTAAAATTGCTTTGGTAAAATCAATGTCTTGCATTGTAATACCTTCAGTAATCTCTAATTCTAAACAATTAGAAGGTAGCTTTGTCTCTGATAATACTTGGGTGATTAATGTTACTAAATTAGATTGCTGAAATTGGCGTGCTGACAAGTTAACAGCTATGGACAATGAAGAAAATCCCATATCCTGCCAAATTTTATTTTGAGCGCAGGCTGTTTTTAAAACCCATTCTCCAATAGGTATGATCAAACCTGTTTCTTCAGCTAAAGGAATAAATTTAGTTGGAGAAATTAAACCTAAATTTGGATGTTGCCAACGTAACAAAGCTTCCATTTTCGTAATTTCGCCTGTCGAAATGTTCACCTGAGGCTGATAGTGAATTATAAATTCTTGCCGTTCTAAGGCATAATGTAAACTATTTTCTAAGGTTAATAATTCTGAGGCTTGAGAATTAATAGTTGAGTGATAAAATTGATAGTTATTTCTGGCCTGAGATTTAATACCGTATAATGCTGTATCAGCGTGTTTTATCAAAGTTTCTGCGTCTTCCCCATGTATAGGGTAAAGAGCAATCCCAATACTAGCACTAATATGTAAATGGTGATTTTCTATATCAAAACCTGGTTTTAATGCTGCCAAAATATCCTGAGCAATTATAGCTGCATCTATACCGTCACTAATTCCTGACAACAGGATAGTGAATTCGTCACCCCCCCAACGGGCAATTATGTCATCTTTTCCTAAAAAGTTTGTTAGACGTTGGGCAACATTTTGCAGTAAGCGATCGCCTACTGCATGACCAAGAGTATCATTAATAGTTTTAAAACGGTCTAAATCCAAAAAACACACAGCTAATATGCTGTTATTTTGCTGAGCTTGAATTAACGCATCTGAAAGCCGTTGGTTAAATAATACTCGGTTTGGTAAATCTGTTAATAAATCATGGAGAGCTTGATAACGTATTTTAGCTTCCGCTTGTTTTTGGGCAGTAACATCCCGAAAGCTCCAGACTCTACCAACAATTTTACCATTAATACGTTGCGGCTGAGAATAACGCTCAAATACTCTACCATCTTTAAAGGCGATTACGTCATAAATTTGTGCTTCTGGATAAGCGTGTAATTTCTTGACTGTAGCAAGGTAATCTTTAGGCTGTTGTAATTGACTTACACCAAATCTCAGTGCTTTTTTAAAACTAATACAATCCATTAGTGGTTCAGGAATACGCCACATCTGTAAAAACTTTTGGTTGAAGCCTGTGATATTACCTTCATTATCTACTACTAGAATACCGTCCGCAGTGGATTCTAATGTCGCCTGTTGTAAAGAAAGAGATTTTTCTAATTCTGATTGTATACGCTTGCGCTCGGCAATTTCTTTCTGTAATTCGCTGGTGCGTTCTTCTACTCTAGATTCTATTGAAGTAAAATTTCGTGTTTTTACAATTGTATTCTGTAACACATTTTTTGTTACACAGCTAGGAGTTAAAGATGATGCATGAACTGCTTGCAACAATTCTAGTTGTAATTTCCAGGGTATTTGACGATGATTAAAACTAATAAATCCGAAAAAATCACTTTCAGAAATTATCGGTAAAATTATAATATCAAAACTATCTTGCGGTTCTTTTAACTGGAGTACTTTACCACAAATAAAATCTCCACCTCTCAATATCTCTTTTCCCTTGGGAATAATATCATTAACTAAAATACTACTATCCGGCATTTGTGCAGCACACCATTGTGCTTTCATTTTCAACAAGCACCCACTAGAACAGCATTCAAATACATAAGCATCACCTGAATCCCATATCTTTCCTAAGCGCAACATTTCTAGATACTGTTCAATGTTACGATTAAAATTGGGCAAATTTTTAACTGCTAAAAGCTTTTCTAGATGCGATTTAAGAGCAATTTGATTTGAATTATCTAAATGAAATAATATATTGAAATTCTGAATATGTGAATTATAAATATTACTGAATAAGAAAATCCTTTGCCTCCGTTGAGATACCAGGTAAGAAATATTTCTACTAGTAGCTTGTATGTTTCTCGGCTTTACAAAACTTGTCTTAGAAACACATAAAGCAACTAGTTTTACTCCTAAGTAAGTTAAAAAACCAACCATCAACAGCATCATGACAATCTCTGCTATTGTACACAAGAGAATCTTTGTATGTTTTTTTGCATACTAAATATTTTTACTTTACTTGTAGCTTATTGTCTACTTTTTTGGCAATTCAATATTTAGCTTTTTTTTGCTATTAAAGGTTATGTTTATCTAGCCTTAGTGATAAATTTCAACTATGGATTTCTTTGTACTCAATTTTAAAAAGCTCGACTTTAGTTAATAAATTCTCCTATCAACAACATACTAATTTACTACTAATTAAATAGTATTGAGCGACTACTTTACGGCATTAAATTTTTACTTTAAAGAATTTTTTAACATATAATTAACTTTTTGTTAATATATTTAACATTTTCCTAACATTTTGTTATGTTTTATTACATAAGCTTAGTATTTCAGCACGTAGGTTGACACAAAAATCTAGAACTGGTCAAGAAGATTTGCTCGTGGTGATGATATTCCACAGTTAGTACTCCTGTAGTCTGTATATCCAGGAGTCTAACAAAAACTTATACTCATGTATATGTAGAAATTACTGAAGTCTCTACTGAGATTAGAGATGAGCGGAATATTCCCTAGAGTCTTGTAGTGGCTTCTCTAGGGAAGGCGATATTAAACAAGCAATATAATCGACTGCTTATGAGGAGACTGGTGTAAATTCTAGCAGTTGATTCACTTCTACTGATGATCGGTATCTTTGCTGAAGAGGAATTTCAATAGAGAACTCTGCTCCCTCTTGTGGTGTGGATGTACATTTGAGTTTACCACCATGCTTTTCAACAACAATCTGATAGCTGATTGATAATCCTAAACCAGTACCCTTACCTACATCTTTCGTACTGAAAAAGGGGTCAAACATTCTTTTTTTCACAAGTTCAGTGATTCCTAGCCCATTGTCGGCTATTTGTACAGCGATCGCTTGGTTGCCAATCATTTTAGTAGAAATCCTGATTTGGAGATTGTCTCGGATTTTTCCTCTCACAAATGACTCTTCTAAAGCGTCTATTGCATTACTAAGAATATTTATAAATACTTTATTAAGTTGTTGGGGATAGCACTCTACTGGTGGTAAAGTCGTATATTCTTTAACTATCTCTATCGTCGGACGTTTAGCATTAGCTTTCAAAAGATTTTGCAAAATCGCAAGTGTACCATCAATACACTCATGAATGTCAACTAACTTTGTTTTTGCTTGGTCAATAAGAGTGAAATTCAAGAGCGATCGCACTAAATCACTAATGCGACTAGTACCTAGTTCTATTGATGATAGTACTTTCAATAAATCATGAAGTAAAAAATCTAAGTCAATAGCTTGTATTTGTGTTTGAATCAAAGCACTAGGGAGAGGGTATTCCTTTTGATAAAGTTTGACTAAATTTAGTAAATTATTTACATAATCTTTAACATATTGTATATTACCAGCAATAAAAGTTACTGGATTATTCATTTCGTGAGCTATTCCACCTACCAACTGTCCTAAGCTAGACATTTTTTCTGCATGAATCAGTTGTTCTTGGGTTGCTTGTAGTTCTTCTAATGCTTTTCGATGTTCTTCAGCTTTTTCTTGAGCAGCTTGTTGTGCAGTTATACTTTCTTGATACAATTGCAGTAGATATAAATCAATTGCTAACTGCTCCATTTCACTTTCTTTTTGATATTGAGTCACTACTGCATCTAAAGCTAGAAGTAAATCTGTTGTCGAAGCTTGCAAAATATAACTTAGATGTGGATTATCTCTAGTTAAATCTTTGTCTGGCGTTTGAATTAAAGCTTCAACTTCTGATATATACTTACAAAAAAGCATATTTAAATTTACAGGAGCTGCAAAATACATTTCCTTAACTATAGGTGACATTTGACCAGATAAATTTAAACTGCTGTCACCATAAATTAAACCTTGGTGAGATTTTTGCATCAAATTAATTGTTTCTTGCAAATTCAATCGCAATTTTTCTCGCTCATCCTCGTTTTGAGTAAATACTAACCGCAAAGAAAAAAGTGCTGACCTTTGGCACAACATCCGCTGCCGACCGCTAATATTAACTATAACTGCATTAATTTCTCTAGCTGCGGTAATTCGATTAATATCTAAGTAATTTATCAAGGCGATCAATGATAAAATCTCCAAGTGTAAAAAATATTTATAATGCATAGCACCTATGAAACTGTATTTACTTAGTTACTTTACAAGCGATTTTGTATTAACAATTACTG
>Ga0224723_1000991_pt1 | contig 18071 bp, 19 predicted proteins | sample Balambano_FR2_Me_FD_161647 | JGI IMG/M metagenome (GOLD analysis project Ga0224723, IMG submission 161647) | Freshwater sediment microbial communities from Lake Towuti, South Sulawesi, Indonesia - Balambano_FR2_MetaG | ecosystem: Environmental > Aquatic > Freshwater > Lake > Sediment | place...
GCATAAATTCTACAATGGTAAACTTTTCCATAGAAGCCTCGTTGCTGGGTAGGGTTGTTTTTGCAAACTAAGTCTACTCTCCTTTCGAGGCTTCCTCTCTTGTCCGATCTCCTGTCCGAAGGTCAGGTGGAATTTGTAATATCCATTTTTGCTATGCCACTAATTATAGCTCGCATATCTTCATCAGATGCTTGACGATATTCCTCTTCAACATCTTTATCTAAATTGTATGTTTGTATTTCTCCCCACGGTCTACGAATTCTGATTTGTGAACTTGGTTTTCCTTTTTCTTTTTCCAGAACTGTAAGTAAATATTCCCCATATTTTGTTTGAGAAACACCATATGCTACTTGTGTATCTCGAAATGATGCTTTCTCTAAATCAAAACTAACAACTAATGGGTTTGCAACAATCATAAGATTTAATCCATTAATTTCATATTCTGATTTATCTGGCAAAATTATCCGAACTCCTTGCTTCATACCGAGAAAGACCACCCATCCTCCACCATTATCTTTATCCATTTTACCTATTGTGGCATCGAATATTTGCTGCTTTGACAATGCTGCATTTAAAACTTCTTCTGCTGTTGCTCGAAATCTACCTGTTGGGTCTAACACTTTTGTTTTCATAGGAATACCATCTTTAAAGCTATCAGGTAAAAAACTTTTTGAAACAGGCACAACTATACTAACGGCATTGATTGAAGCAAAAAATAGTTTTGAATATCGTCCTACATAATTTGTCCAATCAACCTGTTTTGCTTCTTCTAATGAAGCAGGCTCAGCACCTAGAGATATTGCTTTTGAAATAGCGGCTTGCGTAAAACCAGATTTTGAAACAAGTACAAGTTTTTTAGTTGGAAGGTCAGTATGCTTGGAACATATCTGTTCAACCCATTCAACTGTTGCAGGTCTATTCTTGTCAGTACATTCTATTGAAATTATCAACTCATAACCACTAACAATAGTGCGAATAACAATATCAACTTCACGTAATTGCCCTGTTCTAGAGTCTCGTAACATATCAGATTCAGTAACAGTACAAGAAAGAGCAAGTTGCTGATGAATTGAAAGAATTAAATCTTGAAAGAAATTATGGCGTTTAGGCATTTTCCTAACTTTATAGTGTAATTTTATCCATACCGATAATCTTCATCGTCCAACACACTGCCATTATAAAAGAAAAAGACCTGACATGTCTCATTGTGACGAATGTTAATCAAAACCCTTGCGTGGACATAGGTCACAAATTATCAGACTTTCTCGGAGACATGTCAGGTCTATAACACATCGTCCACCGTCCACGGTCTATCGTCTAATTCCCATCCCGATAATCTTCATCATCCAATACACTGCCATACGGATAAACTGGTCTTTCATTCTTTGCGCCACCAAAAATCCCAGAGAATAATGGGTGAACACATAATTCATCTTCTTGACTCAAGACCAGTTCGTGCGCCACTGTATATTCAAAATTCCCTTTGATATACACATCTGATTCTTTATTACCGGGCATCACTCGTCCGATAGCACCGATTTCTAGCAACATTCTTTGGAAATCAAATAAACTGTCACTGCCAAAAACTGCTTTGCCATGACGTGTAAAGACACGGTGCAAATCCCCCATCGTGAATTTGTGTCCCAGTTCAGGCAGGCAACGTTTGCAAGTCTCTTCGGCGGTGGGATAAATCAACTTGAATGCCACAAAAATTTCACTCGCGATGAAACCTTCTATATGACGAATTCCATTCACAATCTGCTCTGGGCTAATCGGAAATGGATTTAAGCTCTGTGTATTTCTGGCTGATTTGAATATCGAATTAAGCAACATCAAGAAATGACGTGGCAATAATTGAGTATGGCGCAAAATATAAGAAATCGTCTCTTCTTGAAAACCTGATGAGTTTGTAATTTTTTCAGGAAAGACAGCATGAAATAATTTTAATGCCTCTGCACGTTTGGTCACATCTAATGGAAATATTTTTCGGATGAAGTCTTCATAAAATATAGAAAGATATAAAGTTAAACGATTGGCTCCAATTAAAGTTAATTCCGTCGCTGACCATTGCAATTTGAGTGCGCGCTTAAAATCTTTGTTTGGGTTCGATGAAATCTTTACAAAGCGTGGGTACACTTCACTTGGCAAACAGAAACGAATATCAACACGGTCTCGTGGTTTATTCATTGAGCCAACTAATTTCAATAACCCTTTCAATGCACGCGAAACCGAATCAAACTCTAATTGAAAATCTTCCAGTGAATCCATTAAGATGACAAACTTTTTATCTGTCTTTTCTAAATTACTGAGGACGGTCTGCTTGGCATCTTCAAAGGTCACACCATTTGTGCCGTGCAAAATCTCCGAAATTAAAATGGATGGGTTCGTCTTTGTCCTTGAATTAAGCGTATTGGCAAGATTCCATAAAACGCCATCTACATCCGCATCTTCTTCAACACCTACGCTTTCAAGATAGGTATCAATCACATTCAATTCTTGCCATGAAAAAACCGTTTGTTTACGCAGTTCGCCGAACACACTAATCCACAAAATCATTTCCCACAATTCTGCAACCGATTCAGTGAATACTGCATCGTCGGTCATTTGTTGCACCACTTGCGTAATATGACTCAAAATACGCGGCGTGCGAATCTCCACATGATAGTCATAGCCTTTTTCAAAAAATACGCTTCGCAAGTAATGTGTTTTCCCTGCACCTCTGCGTCCCATAATAATGGAAGGTCGGTTACGCAGATTTTTATAAATCCAGTTATGTTTTTCAAATAAATATTGAATGGCTTTGACATCATTCGATTCAATGTCTAACGAATCAATCGGACCAAAGGGTTCGTCTTTTGTAATGTAGGGGCGGATGCTGTTTAACATAATATGTCCTCGCTGATGAAAAAATTATACAACAAAATGAATGTCGAAATCCAGCAAACAAGCCGAAATTAAGAAAGAGGCGTGCATAAAATAGCACCATCTCCTGGATCATTGTTAATGAAAACAAACCTGCCGCGAAAGCATAGGCAGGTTTGTTTAGGGACAATCTGTAGCAAAATTATGCTACGGCAACTTGGTCATATAACTTTTGTCTAATCGCGGTAATATCTTGCTCAAGTTTTCTATCTGACGGGATTTGTTCTTTGATTTTTTCGTAAGCAGACATGACTGTGGAATGGTCACGACCACCTAAAACATCACCAATTTGTGGGAAAGAAATTTTTGCTTCTTCACGCAAGAGATACATGGCAATTTGACGAGAGCGAGCGACATCTTTTGTACGGTCACGCCCTAATAGAGTTTGAGTTGTGACATCTAATACTTTAGAGACAGCATCTAGCACACTTTCAGGTTTAATATCGCCACGTGAAGGGGTAATGTCGGCTAATGCCATTTCGACTAGATTCGGCGTAAGCGATGCGCCACTTAAATCAGCAAAGGCTATGATTCTGTTTAATGCACCTTCTAATTCACGAATATTGGATTGCACACGTTCAGCAATGCTTTGTAAAATTTCATCTGAAATTTGTCTGCCAGTGCGTTCGGCTTTGGAACGAAGAATAGCAAGACGAGTTTCCAAATCTGGTGCTTGGATGTCGGCAGTTAAGCCCCATTCAAAGCGAGAACGCAGGCGTTCTTCTAATGTGACTAAGGATTTCGGAGGTCTATCAGACGAAACAATGATTTGTTTGTCTTGTCCGTGTAGGGTGTTGAAGGTGTGGAAGAATTCTTCTTGAGTAGATTCTTTACCAGCAATGAATTGAATATCGTCAATCAGCAACACATCAGCAGAGCGATATTTTTCTCGGAAGGCTTGGGTAGTATGTGTACGAATGGCTGTAATCATATCATTCGTAAATTCTTCGGAAGAAACGTATAAAACATTTAATCCGCTAGTGTGACAAGCATTACCAATGGCATGGAGTAAGTGTGTCTTGCCTAAACCCACGCCTCCATATAAAAATAATGGATTGTATGCTCTAGCGGGCTTTTCTGCTACGGCTTGGCAAGCGGCATGTGCTAAGCGATTTCCTGAACCAACCACATACGTATCAAATGTATAACGTGGATTCAGTGTGATGTGACGCGGTTTTGGCTCAGGTGGAGTAATCTGTATGGATGCAGGAGCAGGTTCAACGTCGGTAGATGAAGCGATTTGTTCATCTGCATTAGAAACAATGAACTTAACAGCCACATTTGAGTTCAAAACATCAATCAGCAAGCGGTTTACAGTAGTCGCAAGTCGGCTTTCAAGCCAATCACGCGCATACGCATTGCGAACTCCAACAGTGATGAGACCATTATCATAAGCCATTGGGCGAGTATCACGCACCCAAGTATCGTAGGATGCACGCGGCATATCCATTTGAAGTTGTGCGAGTACCGATTGCCAAGCCTGCTCTGCGTTCATAAGCATTCCTCAATGTGAATTTTTTCTTGCTTTCTTGCAATATTGAACCAACCCGCCTGAAAAGCGGCTTCTTTTATTACTTTATTTTTATTTTGATTTGGTCTTACAGGAATTTAGATGTTATTAGGCAAACATCCGTTATATCAGCGTGGCGTTATTGTAGCAGATAATTAAAAATATAATAGTCGTTATACCTACGTTAAGTTAAAAGAATTTGTTTTTTTAAGGTTGATGAATCTTAAAGAATCATAATTCATTCAATCAAAAAAATATTTTTTATTAGAACAAGTGTATCAGCCAAAAACACCCGTTAACCCACCGTTAACCCCCATATATGGGCATTAAGGGGTATTTTTCAATACACACGGCATATCTATCTTAAAAAATTCAAAATCAAAAAAATTTTTATTCAATGATGATGAGTCTCTGATTCTTGTGATTCATTTTATAAACATTGAATAAATCAGCGTTTTATATTTTATTTTTTGATTCATCATAAAAAAATTTGGTCAATGATATGATATTGAAGCATAAAAAAATATTTTTATTACTGAATCATTGCATAAAAACAAAATTTTTTATCACATATAACACTTGATACACATGATTTTGAAGTTAGAAACGCCATACTATACTTTATTTGATAGAATTTGCAAGCAACTTCGTCTTATATTTCGATACATCTTATGACAAATTCACGCATTTCTGGCTTTTATAACTTGAATCTTGATGAAAGACGCAAAAAAATTGCTGATTCATCAGCGCTTCATGACTTCGGGACGCTTGATTCTGCTCTTACAACTGGTCTTTCACTTGAAACAGCCATGCATATGGTCGAAAATGTGATTGGATTATATGCTTTACCACTTGGAATCGGACTTAATTTTCAAATCAATGGTCGTGATGTACTTGTCCCAATGGTAATTGAAGAGCCTTCGGTCGTTGCTGGTGCATCATTTATGGCAAAACTTGCTCGTGCTAAAGGTGGATTCATTGCAGAATCAACTGAACCATTGATGATTGGTCAGTTACAAGTGCTTGATATTGGGGATCTACACGAAGCAAAAGAAAAGATATTAGCAAATAAAGGTGAATTAATTGAATATATAGATACATTCCCTTCATCTATAAAGAAATTAGGAGGCGGTGCAAGAGATATTGAGGTTCGAGTATTCGATGATTCGATAATTGGAGGCTTTTTAGTTGTTCATTTAATCTATGATGTGCGCGATGCTATGGGTGCAAATGCCATTAACACGGCGTGTGAACAACTTGCCCCTAAGATTGAAGCGTTGACAGGTGGAAAAGTCCACTTGAAAATATTGTCAAACTTATCAGACAGACGAATTACAAAGTCAAAATGTGTGATTCCAGTCAAAGAACTGGCTTTTGAGGGGTTTTCAGGCGAAGAAGTACGAGATGGAATCATAGCCGCGTATGCTTTTGCCGCCGCAGACCCTTACCGAGCAACGACTCATAACAAAGGAATTATGAACGGCGTGGATGCAGTGGTGATTGCCACAGGTAATGACTGGCGTGCCATTGAAGCAGGTGCACATGCGTATGCGGCTCGTTCAGGAAAATACACTTCATTATCTACTTGGAGCAAGGATGATGAAGGAAATTTAGTCGGCGAGTTGGAAATGCCGATGGCTGTGGGGATTGTCGGTGGTGCAACAAAGGTTCATCCAGCCGCGCAAATGGCGATTCAATTGATGGAAGTCAAATCTGCCAATGAATTAGCTGAGATTATCGTCTCAGTTGGGCTGGCACAAAACATGGCGGCGCTTCGTGCTTTAGCCACAGAAGGTATCCAACGCGGACATATGTCTTTACATGCTAGGCAAATTGCGATTTCAGCAGGTGCAACAGGTGATTTGATTGAGAAAGTGGCAAGCCAAATGGTTTTAGAGAAGAATATAAGGTTAGAAAGAGCTAGTGAGATTTTAAGAAAGTTGGAAAGTGGAAAGTAGTAAGTTGAAAGAAGAAAGAGGAAAGATTTGTGGAGCGAGTAAAATTAGGTAAGTACACAGATAGATAGGTAAACAGGTATGAATACAAAACTTGAGAGAAAACCACTGACCTCAGCAGAAATTTCTGCGATTGTGGATGGGATAAATCCAGTGGATTGGGTACAAATGGAAATCATGGCAAAAATGCCAATAGGCAAAAGAATATACCCTAGCCTGCAAGCAAGTGAGATGATACGGGCTGGCTTACGAACTGCATTTAAGAGAAAATTTCCAAACCTTTCATTGCCAGAAATCAATATGAAAATTTTAGAATATCTTATTTTTATGGATAGCAAACATGGACATGCTTGATTTTTACATCCGCGTTGTAAAAGCACTCGATAAAATTGGCTCATCTTATATGATAGTTGGGGCATTTGGAGGAACAATTTTTGGAATTTCACGAGCCACACAAGATATAGATTTAATTGTGGATTTAGATAAAAAAGATTGTGAAGCCTTATCGAAACAATTTCCTTTACCGCGTTATTATGCTGACCCTGAAATGATAAAAAATTCTATTGATATGGGAATTATGTTTAACATCATTGATTCAAATGAAGGTTACAAAGCAGACCTTGTGCCTTTGAAACGTGAACCTGAATATCAATTGGCATTTGACCGCCGTATTCGAGAAACATTCACAGGTAAAAATGAAGAAACTTTTGAAGCATGGGTTGCTCAACCTACAGACATCATCATTGGAAAATTAGAAGCATGGGATGAAGGCAGGTCAAATAAACACCCTGACGATATTTTTTCTATTCTATTCTTTTGTTTAAGAGGGTATAGCAAATACCAAATAGATATTGAAGAAATTGCCGAAGCCGCCGCTCGTATTGGACCAGAGACTCTCGAAATGTGGTTAAAAACACTATCAAAAGTAAGAACTGAAATAGAAAAAGGACATTCACCGAAAAAATGGTAGAACTCCTCTGGCACATCTGTTAAACAAGTAAAGTGAAGCAAGTATACTTATTGTATGAAAGAGGTTTGATATGCAACATACAAATAACCTGGAAAAATTATATAAAGGACTTTCGCGTTCAGAAAAAGCACAATTACTACAATGGGCGGCGCGTGATTTAGGTGACTCATTTCCTGGAATTGAAAGTACTCCACAAGTTTGTGGTGGTGAACCTTGTATTGTTCGCACCCGCATTCCTGTTTGGCTTTTAGTACAAGCAAAACGATTAGGCACAAGTGAAGCAGATTTATTACTTTCTTATCCTACTTTACGAGCAGAAGACCTTGCTAATGCTTGGGCTTATGAAAGAAGCCATAAAAAAGAAATTGACGCTCAAATTAAAGCCAATGAGGAAGCCTAATGGCGCGTTTATATTCAAATGAAAACTTTCCTTTGCCTGTTGTAGATGAACTCCGTAAATTAGGGCATGATGTTTTGACTATTCAAGAAACAGGCAAATCGAATCAAGCAGTTTCAGATGAAGAGGTTTTGGAATTTTCAAATGAGCAACAAAGAATTTTACTTACCTTAAATCGCAGACATTTTATAAAGTTACACAATAAACGTCAGTCTCATGCAGGTATTTTGGCTTGCACCTTTGACCCTGACTTCTCTGCTTTTGCCAAACGGATTGATTCTGCTCTGAATGATAAAAATGATTTTTCTCAAAAAGTGATTCGGATTAATCGCCCACAAGAGTAATTTGATGCAAAGCGAGCCCCTCCTCTGGCAAGTTCGACATTTTGTGTATCAAAACTTTGCGGATACGACTCACCCACCAAGTGTGGGAGAGACAGCAAAACATTTTGAGATTACAAATGAAGAAGCGACTGAACTTTACAAAGAATTACATCATCGCCACGCCTTCTTTCTTGACTTGGAAACTTTGAACATCCGCATGGCAAATCCATTTTCAGGGATTCCAACAGATTTCAAAGTGACTGCAAATGGAAAAACCTATTTCGCCAATTGTGCATGGGACATGCTCGGAATCCCCGCCGCGCTTCACACGGATGCTGAGATTGAGGCAGTTTGCACAGAAAGTAACGAGAAAGTTAAAATAGAAATACAAAATGGCAATTTACGATTTACGAATTATGTAATCCCGAAGCAAAGCGGAGTGGACGATTTACGCATTCACTTCCCTTTGCCATTCTCTCGCTGGTATGATGATTTGGTCTTCACCTGAGCGACAATGTTGCTCTTCCAGTCGGAAGCATGGATTGACAAGTGGTGCAAACGAAATAATTTAGAACGTGGAGAAGTCTTAACCCTTGACCAAGTTTGGAAACTTTCTAAACTCTGGTATCACAATCGCATGTCCATAGATTATCATGGACGAAACATGGAGCAAGTCGCTGAGATTTTTAGGCAAGCAGGTTTGGTATCTGGTTTTTGGTATAGTTGAATAAAGGTGACATAATGGCAAAAGAAGAAATAAATAAACAACCGTCCCCGAATTTGCACGAATACTCGAATTGCCAACCTCATTCGTGAATTCGTGACCTATTCGGGGACGGTCTTTTAGGCAGGTTTGAAGTCAGAGTTTTGGTATGTGTAAGAGATTATATATGTTAATGTTAAAACAAAGAGCGCAATCATGACAAAACTTATTGCATTAAAAACTATGTCTGAATTTATTAACTTCGCAAAATCAAATTACTCCTCGCAAATAAAGCAGCAGGTTTTGTTATTTGATCAAATTGGTGTTAGACGGTTAGGTCGTTTCATACCAGAGGAAATAGGTCATTCAAACATATCAAAAGATGAACCAAATCAAAATTTTTTTGAATTAAAGTGGCTTTTTGAAAATGAAATACTTTTTGATCCACAAATTCGTCATATTGACTTAGATGAAATTCATAAAATATTAGGAGAAAATTTTGCAAGTCAATATGATGAAGCAAACAAAGAAGTCAAGAGAATTATAGAATCGGGAAAGAAAAAAGGTTATATTAATATAAAAGAAGGAAACAAAGCTTTTCAATCTATCGAAAAATTAGACCAAATAGTTCTTCGATTAATATCAAAACAAATAGAAAAGCATGGAGATTTTACAGCCGTCACAACATTATCCGAACATAGCTACACTTATGAAACACCAAGCTCGAAAAAAAATAATGTTATTCAAATTGTAATCAACAATTTACCTCTACCTAATATCGAAACATCTTGGGAAAAGATAATTGACTATCGAAATGATCCAGATAACAATAAGGATCTACTAAACCTAAGGCGATGGATTAGAAAGATATCATCTGAGGAAATATCACCTGTAGAAGTACAAGAAGAAATAGAGTGGTTACAAAATGAATTTCAGGCTCATATGAAATATCACAGAATCAAAGCAAACACAGAAACTTTAGAAGTTTTAGTAAAGGCACCACTTGAAATAATTGAAGATTTAGTGAAATTGAAACTTTCAAAAATCCCTGAACCACTCTTTGCTTTAAAGAAAAAGCAGCTAATGCTCATGGAAGCTGAAATAAATGCCCCAGGTAAAGAGATGGCTTATATCATAAAATCAAGAGAGACTTTTCCGTCTGAAGAATAGTTTATAGAAGGTTATTAAATGACAACTCCTCATACCCACTCCCCAACCCTACTTAAACCTGCCAAGCCTGTTGGCATTATTGGCTATGGCGCGTATGTGCCACGATTCCGTTTGCCTGCCAAAGAGGTCGCACGTGTATGGACAGGCAAAACTGGCGGAATGCCCATCAAAGAGAAAGCAGTACCTGGACTGGATGAAGACGTAATCACCATGTCTATTGAAGCGGCACGCAATGCCATGAAACGTGCTCAAATTGACGCAACAGAATTAAGAGCAGTTTGGGTCGGGAGTGAGTCACACCCATACGCGGTAAAACCAACTTCCACCTTAGTCGCTGAAGCGATTGGTGCAGTCCCAAATACGCAAGCCGCAGATTGGGAATTCGCCTGTAAAGCCGGCACAGAGGCTTTAGTTGCCGCCATGGGTTTGGTCGGCTCTGGCATGGGCAAATATGCAATGGCAATTGGCATGGATACTGCGCAAGGCAAACCCGGCGACGCGCTTGAATATACGGCGGGTGCTGGTGGTGGCGCATACATTTTAGGACCTGCTGAAGAGTCGCTGGCACAAATCAATTTTTCGTATTCATTTGTCACAGACACGCCCGATTTTTGGCGACGTGAATATCAAAAATATCCTGAACATGGCATGCGTTTTACGGGCGAGCCTGCTTACTTCAAACATATCACCGAAGCCGCCACGCATTTGATGCAAGCCGCAGGCACCACTGCCAAAGATTACAAGTGGGCTGTGTTTCATCAGCCGAATACAAAATTTCCGCAACGTGTTGCAGGTCAACTTGGTTTTTCGATGGAACAAATTGAGCCGGGACTTTTAGTGCCGGTGATTGGAAATACATATGCAGGCGCCGCTATGATTGGACTGACCGCGACTCTTGACATAGCCCAAGTTGGTGACAGAATCCTCGTCGTTTCTTTTGGGTCTGGAGCAGGGTCCGATGCATTCGATATTACTGTTACCGATAAAGTTACTGGGCGTGCAAGTCTGGCTGTGAAAACTCAAGAATACATTTCACGCAGAACTGAAATTGATTATGCAACCTATGTCCGTTATCGTGGCAAGTTGGCGTTGAAGTAAAACTCCGCTGGTTGAGTAGCCTCGAATGCTCTTTGAGAGGCGTATCGAAACCAGCAATTACAAGCAAACAATAGATACATGAAAACATTCGAAATCGTAGCGCATCGCGGTGTTCACGACGTTTATCCAGAAAATACAATTCCCGCTTTTCAACACGCTATTGAACTTGGCGCAGATGCAATTGAATTGGACGTTAGGCTTACATCCGATAATGTTCCTGTGGTTTTTCACTATTTCTACTTAGATGAAATCACGCCATTAACTGGAGCAATTTTCAATTACACACTTGAACAATTAAAAGAAATTGAAGTAATCACTCATCACGGAAATGGGATTTCAAGAATTTCGACTTTTGCTGAAGTTTTAGATACTATCGGCGGAAAGATTGATTTGGAAATTGAAATCAAAGGACCTGAACCCGAATCAGCAAAAATTATTGCTGATGTGTTGTCCAACCACAAGAGCATTTGGGATACCATTGAAGTTACATCATATGAGCCTTTGTTGCTTCGTAATTTTCAACAAGAATGCCCTGAAATCCCAACCGATTTATTATTTCCGCGTTCAGAAGATTGGATGAAGCTGGATGTTGTTACGTACCTTGCCATTCACCGTGCACGATTGGCGCAAGCGCGGGCAGTTCATTTGCACCCAACCCAACTTACACTTGATGTCTTATCTGAAATTCAAAAACACGAACTACAAGTCCACGCATGGGATGTAAACGATGAGCAATCACTAAATCTTTGCTCACAGTTGGAAGTCCCCAAAATCTGTACTGATAAATTTCAACAAGCAAAATTATTCTGCCAAAACATGATGGCAAAGTAGAGGATTCATGACAGAAGTCGTTATTGCAGGTATCGGTCAAACAGAAGTTGGCGAGCATTGGGATGTTGGCTTAAGAGATTTAGCATTTACCGCAATTCAAGAAGCAGTTAAAGATTCAGGCGGCTTGAAACCACAATCGTTATTCGTTGGCAATATGCTCGCGCCGAATCTTTCGAATCAAGCACATCTCGGTGCCTTGCTCGCAGATTATGCTGGTTTGCTCGGCATTGAAGCAGTCACTATTGAAGCAGCAGGTGCATCAGGTGGTGCGGCATTGCGTCAAGGTTATCTTGCTGTGGCCAGTGGATTTGTGGATGTTGCTCTTGTTGTTGGTGTTGAAAAATTTACAGATAAAGTTGGTTCAGGTGTAGATGCCGCATTAGCAACAACTGGTGATTCAGATTTTGAATCTATTCAAGGCATGACTCCCGCCGCACAAGCTGCATTGTTGATGAAACGATACATCCATGAATATGAAGTTCCAAAAGATGGCTTTGCAGGTTTTGCGTTAACAGCTCATGCAAACGGTGTTGCAAACAAAGTTGCCATGTTTAGAAAACCAATCAAACCTGAAACTTATTCAAAAGCGGAAATGGTCAGTGACCCATTGAATATGTTTGATATGGCCCCTAATGCAGATGGAGCCGCCGCGCTTCTTTTAACTCGGCGCGAGTTGATACCGTCCGAACGAAATCATCCACTCGTGAAAATTTCTGGTTCTGCGGCTTCGTCAGATACATTGGCATTGCATGATCGAAAAGATATGTTGTATTTTGATACAGCACAAATTTCTGCAGGTAAAGCCATGAAACAAGCAGGTCTCACATTAGACAAAATCAACTTTTTTGAATATCACGATACGTTTGGAATTTATGCAGCATTACAACTTGAAGCGGTTGGATTCGCAATCAAAGGTAAAGGTTGGAAGTTAGCTGCAGATAATGAAATTAGCTTAAAGGGGAAAATTCCATGTGCAACGATGGGAGGCATGAAAGCCCGTGGGTTTGCAGGTGGTGCTTCAGGTGTGTATCAGGCAGTGGATGCAGTTAATCAATTGCGAGGTAATGCGGAAGCAAATCAAATCCCAAATGCGAAGATTGGATTGATTCAGTCACTTGGTGGACCTGCATCAACGGCAGTGAGTCATATTTTAGAAAGAATAGATTAACGTTGAGTGCGTCGCACCAGTACGATAAGATAAAACTGATTAATAAGATTCATCAAAAGATAGAATCAATCTTGTTAAATTTGGTGCGACGCACTATTTAGTCTGAAAGATTTTTCTGTAATTTCAAATTCATCACTTTCAAAGCCGAAGAAAGTCCAAAATGTGACTTGAGGTTGCTTGGCTTCAAGCAAAACAGAAATCGCTGGTTCTTTGTGACCATAATATCTTGAGCGCCAGCCTCGCGTAGAATTTTCATCTGCACGGGTAACAGATAAATTTCCATTTCCATTTAACACGCCAAGTTGTAATTTATATTTAACTGAATCTAAAGAAAGCAAAATTGAATTTATTTTTTGCACATAAGGAAAATCATTTAATAACCAATGTAATTTATAGGCATGAGATTCATTTGTATTGAGAATATCAATCACCAACCAACGATCTCCCTCAAGTGACATCACCTTTCGTTGATGAGTCACTGGTTTATAGCCATCATGTTCACCTTGCCAAATATTTTCTTTGTGCTGTAACACTTTCCCCTTTGACCAATTTGTCCATGTAAAACGGCTGACCATGTTCATTTGGTCTTTGTCATCTACTGTCACAGTGTTATGAACGGATGTATGAGCCAGCCCATTTCGCCAAATCCCTTCACCACTGTATAAATATGTCCCTGCATCAATCGCAATGTTTTGATTTCCTAACCATAAATCAAGGTGTAGTTGGTCTGTATGAGAGGGTCTGGATTTGAAGTCCCTACAATGGATGATGGCTTTGCTGTTTGTGTTTCTCAAAATGTAAACGCCGCCATCAGGAAATGATGATTCGCTGTTCTCCCTCACCCTAGCCCTCTCCCGCTGGGAGAGGGGACTCGTACCGCATAACCAAGATATATCTTCATCCCATGCACCTGATTCAAATAGCAATTCGCCTTTTGTAATATATGAACCCAATTGCAACAACGGACGAAAATCTGTGAAGTCACAGTTATTCAAAGGCAAAACGAGTGCTCCATCGTTTGAGCCATAAAACGAGATTTGACCCGTTTCAAAATCAATTAGGTTTGAAAGATAGTCAATAGATTTCGCAACTGATTCTTTTACCCGATTTGAAAATGGAAAATGGTTAATTTCACCCACACGAATCGCGTACAAATAAATATGCAAAATAAAACGATGATAGTTAAGCGAGTACATTGAATAACTGCCATCAGGAAAGATTTGTTTGATTTCTTCTTCAAGAATCTTTTTACCCAATGAAAAATACTTTTCAGAATCTTTTAATTCAGGAAATAACAATCCTACCATCCATAATCCAAACCCTTCGCTGATGGTGTGATTGCTTTTTGTAGAAATGGCGTAATCTATATTTTCATAAATCCGTTCGGTTTGGGCGGCGATATAAACTGTAAAGTTTGAAATCTGTTCAGGTGTAGCAGAATTGAAGAAAGCGTAATAACCAAACATCCAAGCCATTAAGCGTAAAGCAATTTCTTGTCCATCTTTCCAGTTTGCACCTGTGTTGGGAGGATTATGTTTCGCCCAATCTTCTATCAATGTCCAAAAGGCTTCGGCATATTTTTCATCTTGAGTGGCTGAGTATGCACGGACTAAGGTGTAAACAAATGCAAAACGATTTGGTTCCCAGATGAATTTGATGTCTGTGTTTGAGTCGTCTGAAATTTGTGACCAATGTAAATCTTTTGGAGATTGGAGATTGGAGATTGGGTCTTTATGCGAATTAGGAGGAAAGTTTATCTTATAAAATTGGTGAGAAAAATATTTTACATGACCAGATAAAAGTTTATTGGCTTCTTCAATTGCTAATTGCGAAATTGGGCGAGACGACCTCGCCCTTACAGATTCAAAAAAATTTGGTAAATTATTTTTTCGATATTGAGCATAAGATTCAATATCAGATGGGATATCTTTTTTCAACCAAATATTAAGTGGACGATCACTCCATTTGTATTGTGGAGTTTGCAGGCGGATGAGTCCAGTGCGGAGACGAAAGGCATAAGCCAAGCGAAAGGCTGACCAACGAAAACCAAGTTGACGGTAGAGTGAAGCGAAGTTCTTTATTTTATTAATCATTTTCACCACGAAGTGTCACGAAGGTACACAAAGGAAAAAATCATTTTTTTAAACCTTTGTGACCCTTTGTCTCCTTTGTGGTTAAGGTTTTTGCATATCGAGATAAGAAAATCCAAATCAGTGGAAGACCAATGATAATCAATGGCGGGGCGTAAAATTGTCCGCGAGACCATGCATACGAAAGCAAACCTGCAAGGGACGTCAGAAAAATATATAGCAAACTGATTGTTGCATGTTTGTATCCGCCAGCGACGAGGCGTTGATACAAATGCGTGCGATGCGCGGCAAAAACATTTTCACGTTTGATGGCGCGGCGAATAAATGTGACACCTGCATCCATGATGAACGTCCACATGATGAGCGTGCCAAGCATCAGCGCGTCGCCGCCTTCATCCGCAGAAAGCAACGGCAACACTGCAAATGTGTAACCCAAAAATGTGCTGGCAACATCGCCCATAAAAATTTTTGCAGGTTGCCAATTATGAAACAGAAAACCCAAACTGCTCGCAGCAATTGCAAATGAAATCCAAAACACAAAATTGTTGTTCATATTCGCGGAGAGGAACATCCAAGCACAAGCACCCGCCAACGCCACACCACCTGCAATGCCGTCAATGCCATCCATAAAATTATAAGCATTGGTGAGTCCGAGTATCCATAAAAACGTGATGATGATTCCGACCACGCCCAATTGCCATTCGCCAAACAATGGAATGGTGACAGATTTGAAATATCCCAACACATAAATTGAAACTGCCGCGACCAAGCCTTGCACGATGAAACGAATCTTTGGTGAAAGCGATGAGACATCATCTCGCCAACCTAAAAACGCGATGATGATTCCGCAGACGATATACACAATCGCATGATAAAAATCCGCTTCGTTTCGACTGGGCTCAACCCACGCTTCTATTGACGCGATAGCTGTTCCTATTACCAACAAAACGATTGCTAATCCCCCACCTCGTGGAGTTGGTAACGCGTGTGAACTGCGTTCGTTGGGATGGTCTAGGATTTGTTTTTTGTGTGCGTAGTGGCGGATGAGGTGAATGAAGAGGTAGGAAGAAATTGTTAATAAGATGAAGTTGAACATTAGAGATGATTCTAATGGAGAATTAGAGGATTGGAGAATTATGATTCGTTTTGTGTTGTTCCTTAAAACTAAGGAGCATCTTTTGCACAACGAAAGCCAACATTAACATAACCTTCAAAAGTATTTCCTTCTACAGATGAAAAAACTTTTATTTGGCTTTCATTAGCATTCCAAGAACCGCCTCGTATCAGTTTATTTGCTTCATCAACCCACTCAGAAACATTTCCTGACATATCAAATAAACCATATCCATTTGGAACAAAACTCATTACAGGAAATGCATCTTGAGAACCGCAACCTGAATAATTTGTTCCATTTAATGCACCAAACTCACATGAAGGCGGATTATTGCCCCAAGGGTAAGTTTGTTCAACAAGTTTCCCTCTAGCCGCCTTTTCCCATTCTTCGCCTGTTGGTAGACGAGTTCCATTACTACGCCATTCACAATATGCTTTTGCTCTGTTATAACTTATCAAGACAACAGGGTAATTTTTGTATGCAGGGTCTCCAAAATTTTCTACATTTTTATAATTATTTCCTGCTTCAAAAGGTCTACCACAAACTCCTGCATCAACACATTTTTGATATTCATCATTTGTAACTTCGTGTTGGTCAATATAAAAATCTGGGAGGTTTACTTTTATATATGTCTTTTTTTCTGTGTCATATTTATTAAATGTACCACTAGGAATTAGAATCATAGAAACATTGTTATCACGAATTACAATTGGAGTTGGGGTAAATGTATTTGTAGGGGTAAAAGTTGATGTGGGTGTGAAAGTAGGAGTTAATGTAAAGGTAGAAGTCGGAGTAATTGTTTCAGTTAGTGTAGTCGTCTCATCGAATAATGGGAAAGTTGAAAAAACAACAGGGGTTTCTGTCAAGGTTTGAGTTGGCATTGGCGTGGTTGATGGGCTTCTTAATGCAACTAAACTTAATCCAATAATCAAACCAATAATTCCACCAAACAAGATTAGTAACCAATTGATAGGTTTGGGCTTTGGTTTTTTACCTTTTTTTTCATTATTGTATACAACAAAGTATCCACTTATTAAAGCACTTGCTATTGCCCCGACTAAGCCTATAAGTGCTACGATAATTGCGTCAGACATATAATTCCTACCTTACTCTCTTTATTTCTTATACCATCACACCTGCTTCAATCATTGCCTTTGTAAGTGCAGATTCAGTCACACCTTGTTTTTTCAAACTCTTAATCAATTTTGTGATTTCAGGCTTTGAGTCAAGGGTTGATAAATCTTCTCGTAAACCTTGTCCGATGTAAGCACGAATCAAAGGTTGATAACCTGAAAATCCTTTATGTGGGGCTACACGTTTCAGGTCGGCAATTAAATCATCAGGAATGCGCATGGCGATTGTGCTCATGGAGCGTTTTGGGTCAAGGCGTTTTTTTAATTTATTGATTTTCATATTTTCTATATTCTAACTCAAAAGTGGCGGTATAATTTTTGAAAATGAAATTACCAAATGCCACTCGTGCTGTTGTTGACATTGAAAAAATAAGAAGTTATTGCTTAAATGCAAATCATCCGCGTGGCAGGCATAAAGCACGAGTTTTCGAGACTGTACTTGGAATAACAGCAGAACATTCAGAAGAGCTTCGTGAGGCAATATTATCCGCAATTCTTTCGGAAAATGCAGTTACAACGGAGCAAGACGAGTATGGTCAAAGGTTTATAGTAGACTTTACACTAGAAGTTATCTCAAAAATGGTAGACTAGCGCTCAAACCCAAATGGGAGCGAGCGAATGGACCTTACAGATGAACAATGGGCAGTGGTAGAACCTTTGTTACCTAAACCTGCAAAACGGGCAGAT
>Ga0224723_1000992_pt1 | contig 18056 bp, 15 predicted proteins | sample Balambano_FR2_Me_FD_161647 | JGI IMG/M metagenome (GOLD analysis project Ga0224723, IMG submission 161647) | Freshwater sediment microbial communities from Lake Towuti, South Sulawesi, Indonesia - Balambano_FR2_MetaG | ecosystem: Environmental > Aquatic > Freshwater > Lake > Sediment | place...
CCCCCGGCCCCGGTGATGATCGCCACCTTATTGTGAAGCTTCATCGATCACGCCTCCTCGCGTTTCATCAGCAGCGTCCACTGGCCCTCGATCACGACCGCGCCGCTCTGGTTGAGGACATCGGCGCTGAAAGTGACGACGCCGCGATCCGGTTTTGACGTTTCCCGCTTTTCGGCGACGGTCAGCCGCAGGTGGATCGTATCGCCGAAGCGCACAACCCCTTTATACTTGATCTGCTGTTCGGCCAGCGCGATCGTCGTCCCTTCAAACACGCCAGTCCAGTTCGCCATGCCGGTCGCCATCGACATGATCAACATGCCGTGCGCGATGCGTTCTCCGGTGGGGGTGGTTTTCGCAAACTCAGCATCGGTGTGCAGGGGGTTGAAGTCGCCGGATAACCCTGCGAACAGCGACACATCCGCCTCGTTGACGGTTCGCGCCTGCGAAATGTAGCTGTCGCCGATATTGAACTGTTCGTAAGTCAGACCGTGTGCCACAAGAACTCCTTAAGGTTTCATCAATCAGGTTAAACACTGCGCCCTAACCGATCGCCTTCGCGGATCGCAATGGCGACATGGCGGGGCGCGACACAATCGCCGCCGGCATAAACTTCGGCCCCATACGGCCTGAGCGCATCGACCAGCGCGTTGTCCGCCTGCTTGTTGCCCGCGATCACGAGCGCGTCGATGCCTGCCAGCGGCGTCACCTGCCCGGTGATCACGTTGAGCGTCAGCAGCGCGTCGTCGTAGACTTCGATCACGATATGTTCCGGCAGCATGACCACCCCGTGCTGCGCCAGCCGCCGCCGCAGCGGGATCAGCGTGGGCGGATCGACTTCCGCGCCGACGAAGAACGTGGGCGCGATCCACGTCACCTGATTGCCGCGCGCGACGAGCGTCTCGACCAGCGCCGCCGCCTCGAATCGCACACCCAGATCAAGCAGGGCGACCCGCTGATTGGAGGGTGAGTCGCCGCTCATGAACTGCCACTCATCCAGCGCGGGCAGCGACCCCTTGCGCGCGAAGGGCGGCGGCGCAGGCTGTGAACCGGTGGCGACGATCACCGCGTCCGGTTGCAGCGCCAGAACGGACTCGACCGTGGCCGTCGTGTTGAGATGCACGCGCACTCCCAGCCGCTCGATTTGCATGATGAGGTGATTGGCGATCTGGCCCCATTCCGCGTGGCCGGGGGCCTGCGCGGCGATGATCACCTGTCCGCCGAGGCGCGGCGATTGTTCGATCAGCGTGACGTGATGCCCACGCAGGGCGGCGGTTTCGGCGGCCTTCAGCCCCATCACGCCGCCGCCGATCACGACGATGTGGCGTGCCGATGAAGCCGCAGTCAGTGTGCCGCTGCCCAAGGTCTTTTCATGCCCGGCGGCAGGATTATGCACACAGCCGATCGGTTGATTCCTGACCAGCCGCCCGACACATTCCTGATTGCAGGCCACACACGGGCGGATCGTCTCGGCGCGACCGGCCTGCGCTTTATTGGCCCAGTCGGGATCGGCGATCAACTGGCGCGCCATCCCGATCAGATCAGCGCCGCCGGTGGCGAGCAGATCTTCCGCCAGCGCCGGGTCTTTGATGCGCCCGAACGCGATCACCGGGATGGTCACCGCCTCCTTGACCTGCCGGATTTGATCGCGCGCGACCATCTGCGGCGTGGTCATGGGCGGAACCTGCGCATCGACGCTCATCCACGTCCCCATATCGGCGCTCAGATAATCGATCAGGCCGGTCTGCGACAGCGCCGCCGCGTACCACAGGCCGTCCTCAAACGTGTAGCCGCCGGGGATGCATTCATCCATACAGAAGCGAATGCCTACCGGGTAATCATCACCCACTTCGGCGCGGACGGCCTGCAACACCTCGATCACATAACGCAGACGGTTCTCGCGTGAGCCGCCGTATTCATCGCTGCGCCGGTTGAAGTAGGGCGAAAGAAACGCACGCAGAATGCCATCATGCCCGACTTTAAGCTCAACACCATCAAAGCCGACCGCGCGTACATTGGCGGCAGACGTCCGAAATGCCTCGCGGATCATATCCAGGTCGGCGCGGTCGGCGGCTTTTGGGATATCGCGCACCGTCGCATCGGGAATTGCAGAGGGGGCAATCAGCGGCAGATAACTGTCCGACGACGCGCCCTGGATGCTGTGATGCGTGATCTGCGCGAACAACGCTGCGCCGTGTTCATGCACCGACTCGATCGCGGGCCGCCACAGCCGCATCCCGTCGAGGTTGGAGGCATCGACACAGCCATGCACCGCGCTGCTGGGGTGGACAAACTGGCTCTCGGTGACGATCAAGCCCACGCCGCCCCTGGCGCGTTCTGCATAATAACAGGCATGGCGCTCCGACGGCGTAAAGCCAGGCCCACCGTAAAAAGTGACGTGCGGCAGCATGACGACACGGTTGCGGAGCGTGACATGATTCAGCGTGAAGGGGCTGAACAGGTGGGGATAGGGAAAGGTCATCTGGAATCCTTTATACCGATGCGCCTAAATACTGCGTTTTGACCGCTTCATCGGCGCGCAGGGCGGCGGGGGTGGCGCTGTACACGATCTCACCGCGATGCATCACGTAGACGTGATCGGCGCATTTAAGGGCAAATGGCAGATTCTGCTCAACCAGCAGGACGGAGACCCCGCGCCCGCACATCTCGCGGATGGCCCGGTTCAACTGCTCGACCAGCAGCGGCGCGAGACCTTCAGACGGCTCATCCATCAGGATCAGGTCAGGGGCGGTCATCAGGGCGCGGGCGATGGCGAGCATCTGCTGTTCGCCGCCGCTCAGCGCCGTGCCGACCACCTGCTGGCGCTGCTCCAGGATTGGGAAAAGCCTGAAAACTTCTTTGAGCGACCACGCCTTCGGCTGGTGTGGGCGTGCCGCGACCGTGAGATTTTCACGCACACTCAGCGACGGGAAGATACGCTTGCCCTGCGGGACGAGCGCCAGCCCCATCTGCGCGATTTCATTGGGCTTTCTGCCGTGGATCGGCACGCCTTTGAACGTGATCACCCCGGCGCTTGGCGGCACGAAGCCGATTACGGTATGCACGGTGGTCGATTTGCCCATGCCGTTGCGCCCCAGCAGCGCGATCACCTGCCCGGCTGCGACCTTCAGCGAGACCCCGCGCAGGACCTGGACTTCGCCGTAATAGGTATGAACGTGGGTGAGTGACAGCATCGTTATACCCCTTCGCCCAGGTAAATCTCACGCACGTGCGGGTCATTCCGCACCGCGTCCGGGGTTCCGTCGGCAACGATCGCGCCAAAGTAGAGGACGATCAGTCGGGTCGCCAGGCCAAACACCACATCCATGTCGTGCGAGGTGAACAGGATCGTGGTGTCGTGAGCGATGTTTCTGATGGCGCTCATAAACGGCTCGATCTCGGCGATTGCCAGCCCGGCGGTCGGTTCGTCGAGGATCAGCAGACGGGGACGGCTCGCCAGCCCGAAGACAATCTCCAGGCGGCGCTGTTCCCCATAAGCCATCGTGCCGACCTGATTATCACGCCGCTCCCACAGCCCCATCGTGTCGAGGAGTTCGTGCGCATGGGCACGGGTCTCTGCGCGGGTGCGGATGGCCTGATCACGCCATGTGCCTGCGCCGTTCAGGGCAAGCTGCACGTTCTGTAGGACGGTCAGTCCGAAGAAGAGGCGGTTAAGCTGAAAGCCGCAGCCCATCCCGCGCCTGAGCCGGTGATAAGGCGGCTGGCGGGTGATGTCGTCCCCAAAAAGCGCGATTCTGCCGCGGCTGGCGGGCGTTACCCCGGTAATCACGTTCAGCAGCGTCGATTTGCCCGCGCCGTTCGGGCCGATGATGGCGGTGCGTTCGCCCGGCGCGACACTGAACGATAACCCGTTCAGCACCTGCACGCCGCCGTAATTCTTGAAGAGGTTGTCAAGAGTGAGTGCGTCTGGGCCGTTCATGCGTTGTGGACTCCTTCGGCCAGGGTTGGCACACTGCGCGGCAAGTCTTCTGCTGCGGGAGCGCGTTTATGGGTCAGCCTTCTGAAAACGCGATCGATGTGGACGCCGATCCCGCCGGGGAGGACGAGGACGGAGATCACGAAGATCACGCCCAGGATCAGCGGCCAGCGGGCTGGTTGCCACAGGCTGACGTAATATTGCAGAAAGGTGATAACCGATGCGCCGATGATCGGGCCGGTGAATACATGCGCACTGCCGATGATGATCATCAGCATCACGATCGCGGCGGTCTGCGTCCCCAGATAGGCCGGGACGACCGTGCCGACGGACGGCGCGAACAGGACGCCCGCCACCCCCGCAAACCCGCCTGCGACCACAAACGCCGTGTATTTGAACAGCCAGGTGTTATAACCCAGGTGCTTCATCCGGCCTTCATCGTCACGGATGCCTTGCAGCGCCAGGCCGAACGGCGACCGCTTGATGCGGTACAGCGCGGCGGTGCAGATGATGAACACGATCAGCACGATGTAAAAATACTGCTGCGCGCGGATGCGCAGATCGCCGCCGATGGAGGGATAACCGATCCCGAAGAGGCCATTGCTGCCGCCGGTGATCTCCGTCCAGTTGAGCGCCGCCGCTGCGAGCAGTTCTCCCAGCGCGAGGGTGACAAAGAGAAAGTACATGCCCTGCACACGCAGCGCGATCACGCCGAAGACCGCCGCGACCAGCGCCCCCGCGATCGCGCCAGCGGGGAGCAGCAGCCATAGACTGGTGATGTCATGACGTGTGAACAGGATCGCGGTCACATACGCGCCCACACCGAAGAACGCCGCATGGCCGAGCGAGAACATGCCGGTATAACCAAACAGCAGGTTGAGGCTGAGGGCAAATATCGCAAAAATCATGATTTGTACGGTGGTGGAGCGCAGATAGGGCGGGGCAAATTCCGGCAGCAGGAACAGGAAGATGACCACCAGCAGATAGGGCGCGGCGGTGATGACGCTGCGCTGCCAGGCAAAGGCGAACCGGCGTGGACGGCTGCGCGGTTCTGCCCGGAAATTCGTTGACGGGGCGGCGGTCGTGCCGAAGCGGACGCGACCCAGCAGGCCGGACGGTCTGAACAGGAGGATCACGATAAAGACGACGTAGATCGTAAACAGCGACAGCTCCGGCATCAGCACCCTGCCGAACGAATCGATCAGGCCGATCACCATCGCGCCGACCAGCGTGCCTTCCACCCGCCCGACTCCGCCGACGACGACGACGATCAGCGCCTGAATCAGCACGGGAAAGCCCATATCCCAGCTCGCGCCGCGAATGGGCGAGCCGAGAAAGCCCGCGAAGCCTGCGATCACGACGCCGAGGAAGAAAACCCCGGTGCTGACCAACCCATAATTGATGCCCAGGCCCAGCACCATTTCGCGGTCATCCATCCCCGCGCGCACGATCGCGCCGACGCGGGTGCGGTTCTGCACCACCCACAGCAGCGCGGCGACCGCCAGGCCGATGCCGATCAGCACGAGGCGAAAGACCGGAAAATCCAGCCGGCCCATCGGGATCGAATAGCTGAACTCCGGCGGCACTTCCCCCAGCTTCGGAAACGGCCCCCAGATCCACAGCGCAGCGTTGCCAAAAATGTAGACGAAACCCAGCGTAAGCAGCACCTGATCGTTGAAACGCCGGTACAGCGGTTTCAGAAAGCCGCGTTCCAGGATCAGGCCGATGATCCCGACTCCCAGACCGCTGATCAGCGCCGCCAGCCAGAAATTATTCACAACCGGCATCGCCGCCAGCCCCAGATATGCGCCGAGCATATACAGCGAGCCGTGCGTCAGGTTGAGGATGCCCATCACGCCCAGGATCAGCGATAACCCGCTGGCGATCAGGAACAGGATCATGCCATAAGAAATGCCTGTCAGCAGGATACGGAGCGCGTCTAAAGCTTCCATAAAATAATGCTTTCTTAAGTCGTGCTTCTCACAGAAACTCAACCATGCCGAGTCGCAGGATGTCGCGGGTAAAATCGCACGAGTAGCCGATCCACGCATCGTTGAGATACTTCGCGGTTTTATATTCGCGCGTGATGCCGTAAGCGCCCAGGATTTCGACTGCTTTCTGCGCGTTATGAATCGCGGCATCGACGGCGGCGGTCTTCGCGGCGGGCGCCTTGAGGGTTGCCGCCTGCATCGGCGCGCTGCTGCACGCGGCGGCAGCGTCCCACACCAGCAGGCGTGCGGACTGGGTCTGCACGTACATCTCGGTCAGCTTGAGGCCGACGGCCTGATGGCTGATGATCGGCTTCCCCCAACTGACGCGCCGGCGGGCATAATCGAGCGCGTATTCGTAGGCGGCGCGGGCCAGCCCCACATAGCAGGCCGCCAGCCCGACCGATACTTCCGGCGCGCTGGCGAAGATCATGCCCGCCTGATCTTCCGCGCCGATCCGGTTCTCGACGGGCACGCACACATTATCGAAGTAAAGCTCGCAGTGATGGGCGGTTTTCCAGCCAATCATCTCCGTGCGTCTGCCGAATGACAGCCCTGCGGTCTCTTTCGGCACGTAAAGCATGGTCATGCCCTGCGCCGGCGGCCGGTCGAAGCTGGATCGCGCCATCACGATATAGGCGTCGGCCACGCCCGCGTTGGTCACAAAGGCGGATTTATGCCCGCTGATGCGATACTGATCCCCTTCGCGCCGCGCCGATGTCTGCACGCCGATCCCCGGTTCGGGGGAGGGACAGAACAGGTCAGACCCGGCAATATTCGGTTCGCTCAGCGCGCCGCTCCACAGCCGGGGGGCATTCGTCAGCATCCGCGCTTTTTGCTCCGGGGTCGCCGCGCGGCTGATCATCAGGTTCATCGTCGCCGTGAGGCTGAAATAGTTGGCGGCGATCGCCACGTCTGCCGCGCCCAGTTCCTCCATGATCAGGCACAGGTCGATGGCGGATAAGCCCAGGCCTCCGTCACTTTCCGGCAGCAGCAGCGACGTGAACCCTAACTGAACGCCCTTTTCAAAGATCGGCCTGATCACGTCATAGGGAGTCGTGTCGTCGTGCGGCAGCGCGTCGATGTGGTCAGCGGCGGGGGCGATCTCGCGTTCAGCGAAGTCGCGGGCGGTCTTTTGCAGGGCGAGCTGTTCGGCGTTGAGGTCGATCATGTCATCACTCCTAACTGACGCAGCAGCGTCGCCATATCGAAATATGCGGTTTCATTGACCATGTGATCCCCCTCGAAGCGGTAGAAAATGGCGGCGCGCATATCCATCCGCCGTCCGGTCGTTTTCAGTTCGCCCCAGTCATGGAGATGTGTGCCCTTCATCCGCCCCTCGACGATCACGGCGTCATCGGCATGGTGCAGCGTGACGATGATCAATTCCAGATCAGGGAAGGCGTGCAGCAAACCGGCCAGGTGTTCGGTGACGGATTCCGGGGTCGGGTGCGTGTGCGGCGCATCCGCCGAATCAGAGAGCGGGACGACGTCATAGGAGGCGCGGGCGAAGGTCGCCACCGCCCCGGCCACATCCTGATGGCTCTCGCAGTAGATATGCTGGCGCACGAGTGCTTCACGCTGCGCCCGCAGAATGGTTGAGGAATTGGCGTCATCGATCACGGGGCCTCACCTTTCTTTTCAGACCGTCGGCTGCGCGGCGCGGTGTCTGATCTGCTCCACCTGCTGGCGATATTTCTCTACGTTCGCCAGCTTGATATCCTCGTAGCCGCGAATCATGTCCGGCAGGTTCGCCAGTTGTACCGCGCGCTCATAAGTCTCCGGCGTCAGCGCGGCGATTTCGGCCTCGATCATCATGCGATACTCGCCGATCAACTGCCGTTCAACACGGCGGACGTGCGCGTATCCGAACACGTCAAAAGGCGTGCCGCGCAGCCCCTTGAGCGCGATCAGCAGCCGGTAGCCGTGATCAAACCAGCGGCCCAGGCTCAGTTTCTTCTTCATGCCGAGCGCACGCAGGAGCGGTGGATGCAGCCGGTAAGCGATCTTCGCGCCGCTGCCGAACTGTGCTTCCAGTTCGCGCCTGAATTCCGGGCGCATGTGCAGCCGCGCGACTTCATATTCGTCCTTGTAGGCCATCAGCTTGAACAGGTAGCGCGCAACCGCTTCGCTGAGGCGTGTCTCGTCAGTGGCGGCCTGTTCTGCCTGGCGAACCCGCGCGACGAATTCCACATACTGCCGCGCGTAGTCGTGGTTCTGGTAGGCGATCAGTTCCGGCACGCGAATCTCCAGGAGGCGGCGGAGTTCGCCGTCTGCGCCGACACTTTGCACCAGCTCCCGCGCCCCTGCACTCAATTCGGGCCTGATCTCCAGGTCGCCATCACGCTTGAGTTCATTCAGAGGCTGCCAGGCCGGATCCGCGGCGGCTTTGCGCCCGATGCGGAACGCCAGCAGATTGGTTTTGACGGACACCCCGTTCAGCCGGATCACGTCTTCGATCGTCTGCCAGCGCAGCGGGATGAGGCCCAGTTGACAGGCCGCGCCCACCACGATCATATTGGCCTGCATGTGAGAGCCGAAGACATTTTCAGACAGGGTGTTGGCGTCCAGATAAAAGTTATCAGCGCCGCGCGTGCGATCATCAATGCTGCGCTTCAAAAACTGCTGCCGGGGAAAGCTGACCGCTGTCGAACGCACCATCTCCCCGGTTGCCATCGCGCTCATCGAGACAACGGCGACCGTCTTTTGCGGGTTGGCATGGCGCAGATTTTTGTCCTTGCCGCCTTCCAGCAGATCGAAGACCAGGTAGGCATCGGCGCTGGCGGCGGTGATCTTGTTCGACCGTTCGCTGCCGCCGATCCTGATATGCGAGAGAACCGGCCCCCCTTTCTGGCTCAGGCCGGTCTGGTCGAGGTTAAAGACGGTGTGTCCTTCCAGGTGCGCCGCCGTGCCGAGGATCTGATTGATCGTCACGACCCCCGTCCCGCCGACGCCGACCATGTAGATGCTGGCCTGATCGCCGACCACGCGCACGGGTTCCGGTAGTTCCGCCGGGTCAATGCTCAGGTTGAGTCGGCGGGGCAATTTTTCAGTATGCGTCGGGATCACGGTGAGGAAGGACGGGCAGTCCCCTTGCAGGCAGGTATAATCCTTGTTGCATGACCCCTGATGAATCTGCGTTTTGCGCCCGAACTCGGTATCGACCGGGACGACGCTCAGGCAGTTGGATTTCACGCCGCAGTCACCGCAGCCCTCGCACACCGCCTCATTGATAAAGACCCGCTGCGGGGGTTCGGGGGATTCGCCGCGTTTGCGCTGCCTGCGCAGGTCTGCCGCGCAGGGTTGATCGTAGATCAGGATGGTGACGCCCGGCTCATCGCGCAGACGCCGCTGCGCTTCGTCGAGTCGATCCCGATCCCAGACCAGGGTTCCGGTGGCCCATTCGGTGCTGGCCGGATATTTATGCGGGTCGTCGGCGCACACGATGATGCGGCCCACGCCTTCTGCTTTGAGCGCCTGAGTCAGCGCTGGCACAGACATCGCGCCGTCGGCGGGCTGCGCGCCGGTCATGGCAACGGCGTTGTTGTAAAGAATCTTATAGGTGATGTTGGCCTTCGCCGCCACGGCCTGACGGATCGCCAGCGAGGCGGAGTGAAACAGCGTGCCGTCGCCCAAATTCTGAAAGAGATGCGGCGTGCCGGTGAAAGGCGCCGCGCCGACCCACTGCGCACCCTCGCCGCCCATGTGGGTGATGCCTTCGGTGTCCCGATCCATGCTTAAGACCATGCCATGACAGCCGATCCCGCCCCCGGCCAGCGATCCCTCCGGGACGATCGTGGAGCGGTTGTGCGGGCAGCCAGAACAGAAATAAGGCGTGCGCGCGATGGTCTGGGTCGGGATGATCGGGACGGCCAGCGACACCTCCGCCGCGTTGAGCGCCGCGATTCGCTCCGTGAACACGCCATCAGGGACGTAACCAGTCAGCACCCGCGCCAGCACCCGCGTGATCTGATCGGCGTCCAGTTCGCTGTCGGCGCGCACGAGGGGCTGATTCTGCGCATCGCGCTTGCCAATGATCAGGGGTCGCTCCGGGAGATTGTAAAGAATGTCGCGCACGAACAATTCGAGGAAGGCGCGCTTTTCCTCGATCACCAGCAGGGTCTTCAGCCCGCGCGCGAACGCCTCGATCACAGTCGGCTCCAGCGGGTACAGCATCCCCACTTTGAGCAGCCGAATCCCAAAATCGTTGAGCGTGTCGTCGTCGAGGCCCAGCGTGTTCAGCGCCTCGCGCAGATCGGTGTAGGTCTTGCCCGCCGCCGCGATGCCGATGCGATCATCCTCGGTCGAAACCGTGATGCGATTAATTCGATTCGCCGCCGCAAACCGAGTCGCCGCCTCAAGCCGCCCTTCGATCAATTCCTTCTCGACCGCGAGCGAAAAAGGCGCGACGAGATTCGTCACCTGGTTGTGCTGCCACGGTCGCCCATTGTAACTGAATTCCGGGCGGATCAGCGCGTCGAGGCGTCGAATATCCGCCGTGCCAAAGCCGTCGGCGATGTCGGTCACGATCTTAAAGCCAACCCACAGGCCGCTGTAGCGCGAGAGTTCAAAACCATAACGTCCCAGTTCGAGAATCTCGCCGACCGTGCCGGGGTAAAGAATGGGCATCTGCGCGTCATAGAGCGCCGTCTCAGACGCGGACGGCAGAGTCGAGGACTTGGCAACCGGGTCATCGCCCGCCAGCGCCAGCACACCGCCATAACGCCCAACCCCGGTGAAATTGGCGTGCTTGAACACATCGCCGGAGCGATCCACGCCGGGCGCTTTGCCATACCAGATCCCGAACACGCCATCAAATCGCGGATCAGGGAAGCGGTTGGCGATCTGGCTGCCCATGACCGCCGTCGCGGCCAGGTCTTCATTGACGCCCGGCAGAAAGGTGATCTGATGCGTTCTGAGCAGATCGGCGATGCCTTCCAGCGTCATGTCGTAGCCCGCCAGCGGCGACCCACGATAGCCGGCGATGAACCCGGCGGTATTCAACCCGGCGCGTTGATCCGCCGCGCGCTGATCGAGCGGCAGCCGGGCCAGCGCCTGCACGCCGGAAAGCAGAATGCGCCCCTCCTGCACGGTATATTTGTCATTTAATGTAAACGTCGCGTGTTCAGCCATTATTGCCGCTGTCCGTCAGGCATTGCCTTGTCTTCCGTTAGGTGGTTCCGGCTTCACAGCGCGGAACGTGTTGGATCCGCCGGGCCGAGTCGCTAAATTATTGTTCCACTTCCAGGACGATGCGCCCGGCGAAGTGCCGCCCCTGGATCAATTGGTGGGCCTTTTGCGCCTCACGCAGCGGAAACACATGCCTGACCTGCGGCCTGAGATGACCGGCCTCGACCATCGTGCGCAGCGTGTCCAGCCCTTCGGGATACAGGTCAAAGGCCAGCACTTTGACTTCGACCCCGTGTTCCTGGCACAGACGCTCGCGGTTCTGCATCTCGACCGGATCGTTGCGCAGGACGACGACGATCCGCCCGCCGCGCCGCATCACGCTGAAGGTGCGCAGATTGGTATCGCCGCCGATCGGATCGACGGCCGCGTCGATGTCCTTGCACAGCGCCGAAAAATCGTCGGCGGTGTAGTCGATGACCTGATCGGCCCCCAGCGAGGCGACGAAATCGCAGTTTGGCCCGCTGCATGTGGCGATCACCGTCGCGCCGAGGTGCTTCGCCATCTGGATTGCCATCACGCCCACGCCGCCCGCGCCGCCGTGATACAGCAGCGTCTGGCCCGGCTGAAGTTCGGCCAGATTATGCACCGCGATCAGGCCGCTTAAACCGGCCATCGGCAGCGACGCGGCTTCGACATAACTGAGGTTGGCGGGCATCCTGCGGACGATCTGCGCATCGACGGCCAGGTACTGCGCATACGTGCCGCCGTGCATCACGGTGATCAGACCATAAACCTTGTCGCCGACCGCGAACTCGGTGACGCCTTCGCCCAGTTCGACCACTTCCCCGGCGAAGTCATTGCCCAGGGTGTGCGGAAACCGCAGCGGAAAAAAGCCGCTGAGCCAGCCCTCGCGGATTTTGACATCATAATAATTAACACCTGCCGCGTAGACTTTGACCAGCACCTGACCGGGGCCGGGCGTCGGGCGCTCGACTTCAACCAGTTCCAGCGCATCCTCGTGTCCGTAGTGCTTAATCTGTACTGCCTGCATCCTGTCGCGTCCTTTCGCTTTAGCTCAATGCGCGCAAATAATCCCAGATCGCTTCGATCTCGTCGTCCGTCATCATGCTGTAACCGGCCCACGGCATATAGAGCGGGTTGATCACACGCCCGTCGAGGGTTTCGCCGAAGCGCAGGGCGTTGGCGAACTGCTCCAGTGTATATGAATCGAGGATGCCGCCCTGGGTTAAGTCCGAACCTGGCGGCGCGCCCGGTTCTAGCCCCTGGCCGCCGTCCAGATTGTCGCCATGACAAAATGAACAGCCGCCGACGCGCACCAGATACTCGCCTTCGCTGGCTGTCTCGCGCGGGGCATCGTGATCGATCAGTTCGGTGCGCATGACCTGGCCGGACGCGCCGATCGTGAGCGCCACCTGCGCGGGCAGTGTCAGGTTGCGCCCGGCTTCGGTGTTATCGACCGGCGGCACGCTTTTGATATAGGCGATCACCGCGCCCAGATCGTCATCGGTGAGGTAGTAGTAGGAATCGTTGGGCATAAAGATCAGACCGCGCCCCCGTGGGTTGACCCCGTGGCGGATGGCGCGCACCCAATCTTCATCGGTATAGGTCGCGCCCACACCGCCCGCGCCGCTGGTCAGATTGGGCGTATGCACCTGGCCGAGGAACTGATCGGAAAACGCCAGTCGTCCGCCAAGATTTTGCCCGTGACAGATCGTGCAGACGGCCACGGCCTGCACCAGATGCTCCCCGCGCGCGATTGATTCGGCGTCATCGGGAATTGACACCATATCGACCTCGACGGCGTAGGTGCGGTTGAGCGGCGAAGTCAGCAGGATTACCGCGACCGCCCCGACGATCACCAACAGCACAACGACAACGACCATCACCAAACGACGAAGGAATTTTCTACGCATACAACCCTTCCAGACCTATAATTTCACGAGTAATTTTCCAACATGGTCTGAGCCAAAGAGAGCGCGAAAGGCGCGGGGACACGCCTCCAGACCGTCAAAGATCGTCTCGCGGGCGGTGATTTTGCCCTCCCGCAGCCACGCCGCAAGGTGGTTCAACGCATCCGGGAACTCCGCCGCATAATCCCCCACCAGGAAGCCGGTCAGATGCACGCGCCTGTTGATCCACGTCAGCAGGTGGCGCGCCCCATGATCCACCTCCCCAGGCGCGAGGTTATAAGATGCGATCACGCCGATCAGCACGATGCGCGCGTGGACGTTGAGGTGACGCATGACTGCATCATGGGTGTCGCCGCCGACCAGATCGAGGAAAATATCCGCGCCGTTGGGCAGCGCCGCCGCCAGTTGAGCCGCAAAGTCCGGGGCCTGATAATCGACCGCCGCGTCGAAGCTAAGATCGTCGCGGATGTACTTCACCTGCACCTCGCCCCCTGCGATCCCGACCACATGCGCGCCGTGAATTCGCGCGATCTGACCGGCGATCGAAGCCACCGATCCCGCCGCTGCGTTGATCACCAGGGTTTCGCCTGATCTGGGCTGGCCGTGCCGCAGCGTGGCGAAGTAACCTGCCAGGCCGGAATTGCCCAGCACGCCCAGATGCGCGGGCAGATCGCCAAGCGATGGGTCGATCGCGCGCAGCCCACCGGCAGGGACACACGCATATTCCTGCCAGCCCAGTTCGCCCATGACGAACGTGCCTTCGGGAAAATCGGGATGACGTGAGGCCACCACCTGGCCGATCCCGCGTCCAATCATCACACTGTTCAAGGGAAGCTGTGGCAGCGCGCCGCCGCCGCTGATCCGCATTCGGGGGGCGGGATCCATCGAAAGATACATTATTTTCACCAGCGCCTGCTGATCGCCTGGCGTGCTGACAGGCGATTCGACCAGGGCAAAATGCTCGTCGCCGGGAAGATTGGCGGCGTACCCTGTAAGCAAAAACTGCCGGTTGACCGAGGCGCTCATTCTGACCTCCGGTGTTTAAGCAGGAATGGCAGCAGCGCGGCGTTGAAGGCTTCCGGCGCTTCGAGATTGCTGAGATGCGCGGCCCCTTCGATTTCAACGTATTCCGCGCCGGGAATCTGACCCGCCATCTGGCTCATGAGCGCAGGCGGCGCGATCGGGTCACGGCCCCCGCAGATCACCAGCGTGGGAATCGTGATGGAGTCCAGCGCGGGGAAGCGGTTGTAGGGCACAACGGCGTTCAGGGTTTTCAGGTAGGAGTCACGGCGCAGCGCCGACAGGCTTTCGATGATGCGCGCCAGCGCCGCCGGAGGGGTGTGGTCGCTCGTCATCGATCCGGCCACTTCGGGCGCGATCTGCGCGGGGGTTTTGCCTTCCAGCAGCGGGCGCTGTCGCAGGTCAAGGACTTCGCGCACCCGCTCCGGTGTGGGCGGCGCGGTAAAACTGGTATCGGCCAGCGTCAGTGTGCGGACACGCTGCGGGAAACGACCATAGAAATCGAACGCGATGCGCCCGCCCATCGACAGGCCGACCAGGTGCGCGGCCTCTGCGCCGTAATGATCCATCACGCGGATCAGATCGGCGCTGAAATCCGCGAAGTCCAGATCGCCGTCGTAATCGTCGCTCAACCCGTAACCGCGCGCGTCCGCCGCCGCCGCCATAAAATGCGCGCCGATCACGGGAAGCTGATCGCGCCAGTTTGTGCGGCTGCCGCCGATGCCGTGCAGGAAAAGGACGAACTCGCCTTCACCGCACACATCGACCGCCAGCCGGGGCGCTTCGGGGATCATCTCGGTGCGGATCATCGCAGCATCTCGCTCAGGCGGCCGCGTTCGACCACGACCTGATCGTCCAGCGTGATGGTGCAGCCGCGAATTGTCAGATCAAAATGACAGTTGGAATGGCGGTCGGCGGCGGGGTTCGGCCCGGTCGAATAAAGAAACTGACCGGCGACGGCCCGTCCTTCGGTGGCGTTGGTATCGCCCCGGTCATAATGGATCATCGACTCCCAGCGCGCGCCGAGGTTCATCCCCCAACTGAGATGCGAAGTCGCGTAAGCGTTAGGATCCTCCCACGCGGCAAAGTAGGAACGGAGCAGTTCTGCGTCCCAGCCGCCGCGAATATCGGTCACAAAATCGCTCTCGATCACCAGGGTGACGGGCGTTTCCAGATAACGCTTGAAGGTAAAGTTCATATCGCCCGCGTTCATGATGATCTGCCCGTTCACCGTCCCGGCGCGCGGGAAGCAGCTTTGAATGCCGCCGGGAAAGCTGGCCCAGCCGCCGGGCTGATCGACAAAGCCGGGGTTGCCGCCGATCATCGCGCCGTCCATGTTCACCCGTAAATCCGTCCCCGCGTCGGAGGTAATGCGCATCGTGCTGGCATTCTGCATCAGCGCGCGGCCTTTAGCGATCCGCGCCTTCATGCCGGGGTCGCTTGCCGTGCGCTCCAGAGATTCGGGGTGGTCGTTGCTGATGTACAGCATCCGCGTGCCGTCCTTACGGACTTCCAGCGCGGCGGGGGAGTGAACACAGCCCTCGATCGTCAGATCGGCCACGAATGGAACTGACGCCAGCGCGCGGATGACCTGCTCCTGACCCTCAATGGCGAACGAATAGCCGCTGGATCGAACCGGGACCGGCGCAAACTGCGGCGGCGTAGGGACGATCAGATGAAACGGCTTCGCGCCGATTCGCAGCAGCGCCAGTTCCGCCAGGTGAACGTTCAGCGGGCGCGACTGTGTTTCTGACAGGATCGCCACCGCGTCCCCGGCTTTGACTGCGCATAATTCAAATTGATAAACAAAGGTATCGATCCATTTGGCTTCGATACGTTCCTGAAGGATCGGCATTCTGGTTCCTTAAAAATTGATACGTAAAGCTATTTTCATCCTATCATGCACGATTTATTCGGAAAGCTCACAGGCGAAGTTCGACAATGCCGAACCTTCCAAAATCGGCCTGCACGTGATCGCCCGCGCTGGCCTCGATGTTAAAGATCACATCCCCGGTGGAAACCCACTGGCCCGCCCGGAGTGGATCGCCGCGACGGGCGCGGTCGTTCGACAGCCAGGCCAGCGCCTCATACGGGTTTAGGCCGATGTCCGCCGCTCTGCCGCTGGTTTTTTCGACCCCGTTAACGCGAAACATGACATGAACGTCTGCCAGATCGACCTGCCGCCACACCGGGATCGGCGCGCCCAGCACCAGGCCGATATTCACACCGTTGTCGGCGATCAGGCTCAGGCCGCCGACTTCCATCGGCGCGGCGAAGCTGGGGCGGTTGAGTTCCAGGACGGGATAAATCATCTCGACGACGCTGCGCACACTTTCGGCGGTGAAGGTCTCCTCAGCGTGCAGATCGCGTGCCAGGCGGGGGGCAAACTCCGCGCCGATGGTCAGTGTGCCGCGCGCGTCGGTCAGCGCCGCCGGGCTGCGGTACACCGTCGGGGCGAAGATGCGCCCGCCGAAGGGTTCGCGCAGGCCCAACCGCTCCCAGGCGCGGGGGATGCTCGCGCCGATCTTCCAGCCGGCCACCGCCTCATTGCTCTGCATTGCCAGCCGATCCGCGATCTGGTAGGCGTCATCCAGCGTGGCGGGTTTATCGTCCGGCGGCACATCAGCGATCAGATCACCTGTCCGGCGCGCGGCGATCAGGCGGTCAATTAACGGAGACATGGGTTAATCTACCCTTCCTGAGTTGTGCTGGCCCTGTCTCCAGCCCCCTCTTCAGATACACTGGGTACACGAAGAGGGGGAGAGAAAGGGTCACAACGAAACCTTATACCGTCGGGGCTGCTTCAAGCGTCAACCATCAACCGTCAGCGCGGCTCGACAGCTTCAAAAACCCGGACCGGAACCCAGACGTAGAAGTCGTCCATGGCTTCGACCTGGAAGATGTAATGCGGGTGAATGGCGACGCGCCCTTCACTCATCGTCACGACGCCGGAGGGGTTCGGCAGTTCTTCCAGCTCAAGAATGGCCTCCGTGACCGCTTCGGGATCAGTATCGCCCTCAGTCGCTTCCACGGCGGCGATATACATCGACGTGGCGGAATATGCCACATGCACGGCCATACCCGGCGGGCGCTCATAGGCTTCGACAAAGGCTTCGACGAACTCGGCATTTTCTTCGCTGTCGATCAGCGGGCTGTACCACGACGATCCGTACATGCCGATCACATCGTCGCCCATCTCGGCCAGCAGCGGGGTTTCCTGCGGCGCGTTGGAGATAAAGATGACCGGCGCTTCCAGGCCGAATTCACGGTACTGGCGCACAAACGCGAAATCCGACGGGTTGAGCAGCAGGACGGCGACCACTTCGGCGTCGCCGATGTTCTCCAGGAACGGCGCCATATCGGCCACGCCGAAGCCAACCGGCTGCTCGCTCATGATCTCGCCGCCCAGTTCGGTGAACGCCTCGACAAAACCGTCGCGGCTTTGCTCCCCGAACAGGTAATCGGCATACAGCACCGCCGCCGTGCGCGCTTCCAGGTCTTCATAGGCGAACACGCCGGTCTGGTAGGCGTCGCCGCGTCCTGAACCGGGGTAGAAGGTGTGCGCGCTTTCCGTCACGTCCGACGCGCCGAGGGCGATATGCACGACGCCCGCCTGCTCCGCATAGGCGCTGACTGCCGCGCCAGTATGCGCCAACTGCGGCCCGATGATGACATCGACCTCATCCTCTTCGACCAGCTTGCGCGCACGGGCGACGGCCTGGGCAGGATCGTCGGTCTCGTCCTCGAAGATCAACTCGACCTCACGATCCGCGACCAGATTATCGACCTGCGCGAACGCGAATTCGACACCCATCTGCACTTCAGGGCCGACGGCCGCCGCCGCGCCGGTGAGGGGGTGGATCACGCCGACGCGGATCGGTTCATCCGACTGCGCCGAAGCTGTGATCAGCATGGAAAAGACCGCGATCAACACGAACAACAAACGAACTAACTTCATTTTTGTCACCTTTCGCATACAAGAGAACAGAGTTAAGGAACAAGAGCATACTGGCGCAGCCTTCCGCAGCGGCGCTACGCTTGCTCGCGCAGCGC
>Ga0224723_1000993_pt1 | contig 18039 bp, 24 predicted proteins | sample Balambano_FR2_Me_FD_161647 | JGI IMG/M metagenome (GOLD analysis project Ga0224723, IMG submission 161647) | Freshwater sediment microbial communities from Lake Towuti, South Sulawesi, Indonesia - Balambano_FR2_MetaG | ecosystem: Environmental > Aquatic > Freshwater > Lake > Sediment | place...
GGAGAAGTCCCATACATTGATCCTCCCGCGTACGGCACGCTACAAACGAACCCGAAGTTCCAGAAGTTCATGGATCAGCTCGTCAAGGCCGCTATGTCCGAGATGGGCCGCAAAGGCCCTCTTGCACAGTCGGTCCTGACCGAAAAGCAGATCAATCGGGGGCTGCTGAAGCCCTCCAAGTACGCCCGGGACCTGGCTTCCGCCAAGTATGGCGCACAGGACGCAGCCCTCGCACGTCTGCACGGCAAGGCTGGTATCGACGCTAAGCAGGCACAGGACGACATCGGTATGTGGTATGGCAAGGCGCTGTCTAACGCGCAAGGCCTTGGTAACCGCTACGCCGAGGCGTCCACCCGCCATCAAGGCGACTTATCTGCCGGCATCCAGGGGCTTATGTCTGCTTTGGGTGGCGAAGCCGACCCCGGCAATCGCGGGATCGCCCAGGCGGGCGCTACGGCCCTCGGGGAGCTTGCAGCCCTGAGTCAGAACGAGCAGAACTACGCTTCCGGACTGGCAGCTAACCTCACCGCTGAGCAAGCCCAGCAATTGCGTAACGAGCAGCGTCGGGGCCAGAACCTCCAGGACGACCTAGCCGCACAGCGCGCTGGTCTAGCGGGGGAGCGGGGTAGCTTCCAGGCCGCGACACAGGCCGAGGCCATGCAGGCCAACGCCGATCGTAGAGCCGAGGGACAGAACCTTCGCTTCCAGCAGCTCGGAGCCGTCGAGGACGACCGAGTTGGCCGGCTTGCCAGCATCCAGAACATCCTTATGGGCGCCGGCATGTTCCCGTCTCAGATGGAGCAGGCAGGTCTGTCGAATCAAGCTGCGCGGGCAGATATCGCTAACAAGTTGGTACTTAACGCGCAGGAACGCGCTCGTCTCCAGCAGTTCGCTGGAACCCAGGGCGATAAGTTTGGGGCTCTTGAGCCCGGTACCCGTGCGCAGCTCTCTGCGCAGCTCCAGGAGAACCTGCTTGGGCCGATGGGCTACCTCAAGGTGCATCCCAACCAGTATCTCAACTTGATGCGCAACCGGCTGTACAACATTGCCGGCTACGATCGGTCACCGACGACTGAGGCGTATCTCAAGTCTCACCTGACGCCGAATCTAATCAACTGGTGGAATAAGTACCACCCGAAGAAGCGGTATACCCCATAAAGGAGGACAAGTGGCTATTAGCCCCCTGCTGCCGCTAGTTACCTCCGACCCAAACCAGGGATGGGGGAGTAGCGGACGGGCATTTGTTCCTACTCTCCCGTCTCCCCCCTCCTCCAGTGAGAGGACTGCCCTCCAGGCGCTAGAGCAGTACCTCCTAGCGCAGCGACTTAAGAAGAAGAAGCGCTCTATGCTCGGACGCGCTCTTCACGGAACCGCGGGCGGCGTGGGCGCAGCGCTCGACTTTATCGCGCGCCCCTCCTATGCCGTTGCGGAGGGCACCCGGCGAGCCCTTGAGGGCGAAGGTAACGACATCGATGTCGGAGACTTCCTCTCAGGGGCTTGGGCCGGTCTCTCAGGCAAGAAGAAGACCGGGTTCGGCCAGGTGCTCGATGAGCACGGCATTCTGGATAGCCACAAGTTCCTTCGAGGCACGATCGGACTCGGGCTGGACATTGCTACCGATCCGACCATGCTTCTGTCTCTGGCCGCTGTCCCCGTCACAGGCGGTGCCTCCCTTTCTGTTGTGGGGACGAGGCTCGCCCAGAAGGGTCTGACGACCAAGCAGGTCGCTGACGCCACCAAGCTGATTCAACACGGCTCCGACGATGTGACTGAGCTAATTAAGGCTCGGGATATCCTGACTACCGCCGGAGACGGCTACACCGCTCGTGCGGGCCTCGCCAACCTCCGGATCCAGGAGACGACTCTCCGGGCTGACCCGAGATACGCCGACCAGTTGTTCACTCCGGCTCGGCAGTCGGAACTCCATGCAGCCCAGGCTTGGGCTAGGACCGAGGCGGATCGGGAGCTCAAGAAAGTGCTCTCGTTCCAGTACAAGATTCCCTTCGCCAAGAAGACGACCGACAAGTACTGGCGCAATGGTCGGCTTGTGGTGCGTACTCCTATCCCGGTCGGCTCCCTCAAGGGGGTTGCTGACCTCGGGGAGCGCGCTGGTCTTCTCGGCAAGATCCCGGTTGTTCCGGGTATCGCTGAGCATCTTGGACGCGCATTCAAACCTGGGTGGAGAAACGAAAAGTTCCACTCCCTTGAGCGCGTCGGACGGGCTACGGTTGAGCTCCGTGAGCGGGAGTACCTTGCCAGCCTCGCCGGCCACCTGTCGCCGTTCATCAATAAGCGCTCAGAGGACTTCCTCACAATCGATGAGCAGCTCCAGGCGCTCGACTTTGGGGAGAATGCCAAGGGTATTGTCCAGCTAGCCAAGGACTCCGAAGGCACGATCCGCTCTCGTCGCCTTAACGAGGGCATGGTGGACGCGGCTGTTCAGGCAGGCACCCTGTCCGACAAGCAGGGTCGGTTCATCAAGTCCTGGCACGGCGCCACCAACGTTCTCTTCCACGCCGACCTCGACTACGGTCGCAACTACGGGGCGGTGCTCAAGAGCGCCAACAAGGACGGGCAGGATGTTCTTTACGTCCCCCACATGTACACCAAGGACGGCCGGAAGCTCAACCAGCTTGGCTCCACGATCCTTACCACGCCTGGTTTCGAGTTCGAGCGGCTTGCGAACAAGCCGACCTCCGTCAAGGACCTAGCTGAGCTACACGCTACCGGAACGTATCGCGATCTCGTAGAGACGGATCCGTCGAAACTGCTCGCTATTCGAGCACGCCGAGGCGCACAGTCGCACGCGGATCGCATGATCGAGAACATCCTGGCGGCTGCCGAAGGAATCCCTACCCGGATCCCTAACGCTGCCGCTATCAAGAAGCGCAGCGACGAAATCGACTTTCGCGAAGGCGAGCTCGGAAAGCTGAAGCTGGCGACTGATGCCGGCTACAACCGCGCTGTTGGTGCTCTCAAAGCCAAGGCCTTTGCCCGTACCCGGGCGGCGTTGACCGTGAAGCGTGGGGCCTTCGACGCCAAGGAGCGTCAGCTCAACGCTGATGTGCGTCGGCTGCAAGCGACGGTGCGCAGGAACAAGGTCCAGGACGCGATCCCGAGCCCAGCTCGGCTGGTCACGATGTCGCACAAGGACTTCAACAAGGTCTTTCCGCCGTCCGCCAAGAAGCTGTTTCCGATTCGCCTCAAGGCGCTGAAGTCCCGTCGGCTTCACCAGGCTGCAGCAGCAGCCGAAGCACGGGCCAAGAACCTTAAGGCCAGTGTCGGGGAGAAGCCCCACGGCTCGCAGTACAAGGCCCTGACGGTCAAGCTCCTCAGCGACATCAAGAAGGACCTTCCTACCGCCGCCCCTGACGGCACGCTGTACAAGCAGATTGTCAGCGCCAAGTTCAAGCGGGGAGAGACCTGGAAAGATCGGCTCGAAGAAGCAACCTCGGCCGTCAAAGGTGTCGCTCGTGCTGACTGGCAACGGACGCTGGATCAAATCAACTGGAAGCCCTCGCCCCGTAACATTCAGGCGCAGATCGCGACCAAGAAGAAGGCGCTCGCCAACCACCGTAGTCGCCGCGAGGCGATGGAGCGGAAAGTTGACGAGGACACCGCCAAGTGGTTCGACGCCCAGAAGGCGAAGCTCGATACCGAGGCAGCCAAGCAGCGAGCTAGGGCGAAGACGCATACCAAGCTCATCGCCACGGCAGAGCGCAAGATTGCCTACCACCAGAAGTCCGTCAAGAACCCCGAGGCCTACAAGCCGGGCTTCCTTGAGGTAGATAAGCTCAAGGCTGCTAACGGGGCACCGCTGGCGATTCCGGTTGAGATGGCCGACGCCCTGAAGCGCATCCGCGAAGTCATCCACGACGATCAGTTCATGGCCGACCTCGCCCGCACCTGGGCACGGCTCACAGGCCGCTGGAAGGTGGCTGTCACCGTCGTCAACCCCGGCTACCGGGTCCGTAACACCATCTCCGATGGTTGGAACATGTACATCTCGCCGGAGGGCGGGGTCCCGCTGTGGGCTATGGGTAAGTACGGCATGGAAGCTGCGAGGCTGATGCACCGCCTCAGTCGTGGTGACGCGGAGGCCGCTCGCATCTTCCAGGAAGCGTACGAGCATTCGGTGATGTCTGGTCTCTTTGGTGGTGACGTGGAGCAGGTCCTCCGGACCCTCCGTGGTGGCCTCAAGGGCGACTCAGCGAAGGAGCAGCTCAAAGATGCGCGATTCATCAAGGCGTACACGACGTTCGCGACGAACTTCAACCGAGACGCCGAGAATTGGGGACGGCTCACCCACTATCTCTACCGCCGGCAGTATCAGAAGATGGCGCCGGCTGAGGCCGCTTCCATTGTCCGCATTGCACACTTTGACTACGAAGACCTCACGAAGTTCGAGAGGAAGGTCAAGGGGAACCTAGCACCGTTCTACACCTGGACCCGGAATAACATTCCGTACCAGCTCAAGCAGATGGTGATGGCCCCCGGGAAGTACTCCGTCTTCTCCAAGCTGAGAAACGAGATGGAGTATGCGTCCGGGGACGAAGGTATCGCTCCCGACTGGATCAAAGGCAACTTCGGCTTCCAGGTCCCCTGGGGCGACAACACGTTCTTCGCCCCGCAGTTCGGTCCATCGGATCTAGGAAAGGTCGCAAGCCCCAAGGGCTTCCTCAGCCTTCTGCATCCGGGTGTCAAGGCACCGGCTGAGCTGGCCTTCAACAAGTCCCTGCTCACGGACGCCCCGATCTACGGGTCGGAGCTCTCGCACCCCCGCACGCCGATCAGTGGGTGGGCAGCCAAGATGCTATCGAACATCCCCGGCACCAACGTGGGGACGACAGCACGGCAGGTGGACGGCGAGACAATGCGCGGACCGGGGGCAAGCCCCCTCATCTCGTACCTGGCCGCACAGATCCCCATGACCAACGTGGCGGTCAACCAGATGTCGAACATCCGGCAGGCACAGCGAGGACAGGGACGCTCCCTTGTCTCCTACCTCGGCGGGCTCTCCACCTTCTCACCCGACCCTGAGCAGACGCTCGGGATCGCGGAGCAGGACTGGAACAAGGCCTTTGCACAGTACGTTCGCGGCCTCCGCGACGAGGGTCGCTGGCCCGAGCCGGAACGCAATACAAGTGATTATCAGGAAGAGCGCCGACGCTTTATCCGGCAGCTTCTTCGCGACAACAATTAGAGCCCGCTAGGGGGCAGTGGGCTCTAATACCTTTAAGGAGGTTGGGTGCAGCAGGATTGGGCGACAGCCCTCCTGAACCATGCCGGTTTGCCTATCACCCGGCAGAACCTAGCCTTTCTTCGCGGCTGGCAGCCATTCGAGGGAGGGCATACGAACAACAATGCCACCTTCAACTGGCTAAACACTACCCGGGGATCGCAGTTCCCCTCGATCAACTCCGTTGGTGTGCGGGCCTTCCCTGACATGCAGACGGGCCTTAAGTACACCTGGGACACCCTGAACAGCGGTCGGTATCCCGACCTGGTGGCTGGGCTCGCTGCTGGGAACCCCTACAGCGCCGACGTCCGCGACGACTTGTCGGTCTGGGTCTCAGGATCACCAACCGGGAACCTCGCTTACGCAGACAAAGTACTGGGGCACAAAGGCAAGCAAACCCGAGCCCTCTCGAAGTCGGCAGCTAAGCACGCCGCCCAGCTAACCCAGCCCCAAACATCGGCATCTAATCCGGCGCTCTCGCGCACGATGGCGATCTTCAACGTCATGAAGCGCAACGCTGAAACGGCAGGCCAGGATACGCAAGGGCTTGAGAATCTCATGGGATTCCAGCTCGCGCAGCAACAGGCCCAAGCGCAGTCTCAAAGCACCCTCCAGAATGCCTCTGTGCGGCCACAGGAGCCCCGTAGAGGCGCTCCCAGCGCTCAGCCTAGGCCAACCAAGGGTGCAGTGAATCTCCCCGCACAATGGAAGGGGACACACAACACCGACGGGCTGACGGACCATAGCCGTACTACCGCTATCGACATGATGGCGTCTCCCGGTACCCCGGTCGTTATTCCCTTCGACGGAGTAGTCGAGCGGTGGGGGTCTGCCCAAGGTGGCGAGGCTATGTATCTACGCGCGGCCAACGGCCGGCGCTACTGGCTCGGACACGTTGATACCAGGATTCCGGTAGGAACCCGGTTCAAGGCAGGCTCAGTCATCGCTCGTATCTCGGCTGACCATGCCGCTCCCCACGCACATTGGGACTATCTGTAATGGCTGAGACTAACGGTAACGAGCCGTTTATGACTGTCCGAGAGATGGTCACAGAAATTCGAGCCGACCTAAAAGAGGTCAAGGAGCGTCAGGTTACTAAGGACGACTTCGAGGCCCAGAAGAAAGACTACGAAAGCCGTATCCGTTCGCTTGAGAAGTGGCGCTACGGCATCCCCGCTACAGGACTGATCGCCGTCCTAACGGCGGTTGCATCCCAACTCTTCAAATAGGAGGATCTTTGTCGCCTAAGCTCAAGACAGTTCTACTTCGTGCTGCCCGTGGCCTTGCCGCGACGGCACTAGCATTCCTGGCGGGCTTCCTGGCCGGTCCTGAGGTCCTAGACCTCGTGCCTGATCCGTACGACGTCCTCGTGACGGTCGTTCTCATTCCGACCATCCTGTCGGTTGAGAAGGCTCTTCGCTGGGAGGACTAGTGAAGGCACTTCGTTATCGCGCGCTTGAGCGCGCAACAAAGTGGCTCGGTGTCAAGGAGCATCCTGCGAACTCTAACCGCGGTCCCGATCTTCCCCCTCGCGGTACCCCGCCCAAGAAAGGCGGCATTGACCTCTGGTGCAGGCGAGCCAACGGGCTCGTTGGGTACCCGTGGTGTTCGGCCTTCCTCTGCGCCATGTACTCTGACGAGGGGTACGTGATTCCGGATCCGAGACGCGCAAGCGTCGGCTTTTTCGAGGCCTGGGCCAGAAGGGTTGGATACCTGGTCACCCGCCCTTTCAAGGGGGACGTGATCTGTTACCGCTTTGATGCCGACAACTGGCCCGACCACATCGGGTTCGTGGAGAAGGTGCTCGCGCTACGCTGGCGCAACGGTAAGTTTGTAGGCTTTGTGCGCACCATCGAAGGGAATACCTCGTTTGGTAACGACGCCAACGGGGGGCAGGTGCAGCGGCGCTGGCGCTGGCTTGATGGCCGGCAGCAGTTCGTGCGGATCCCGGGTTAGGTCATGGTTCCGGGGGCTCTGGATTTTCTGCGTAACAAAAGGGCACGTGCTCTTAGCAAGCAAATGCTAAACGCTACGGGGATGCCTCAAATGGCCTCGGATGCGTACTGGTCGTTTACAAATCCTGTTGATCGGCTTCTCGGGCGGGGTAGAGCGGCAGACCCCCAGATGGAAATTCCGTTTGGTCCTGTCGGGGCTATGGCTACCGTCCCGCTTAGGGGCTCCCGTGCTCGTCTAGCGATGGATGCAAAAAGGGCTGAAGAGGCCCGATTGCTGGATTGGCCGACTAGCCTTCCAGAGTACACCCCTAATGCTGGATCTGGTTTTTACCGGCTAGTTCCTGAGGACACTGTTAAGGTCAACTCAGTGTTTGGCTACCGGATTCCGATGGTTCAGAATCGCAACACGTTTGTTGTCGGTGCCGCAGGTCGTGGGCACGCCGAACTATTGCGGCCGCTTGGGTTAGGCGGTCTACGAAAGCCGGGAGACAACGCAACTAACTGGACGCAGTGGGAGCTTATTGCTCCCCGCCCTCTCAAAGGCGTGAAGTCTTCCAAACAGACCTATGATTTCAGTGAGTTGTCTCCGAAGAAGGCCTACAAGTCTGGCGCGGAGCTAGAGGCCGGGTATATTCAGCCTCCCCTTAAATGGGATGATTTGATTCGCAACCCCGCTAATCATCTGAGGATGAGACACGATGCAAGGGCTCTTCGTAACGCGCTTGCAAAGCAGATGGGCAGGGAGGCAGCACAACGAATGACCAGGCCGCTCTTCGACTTCCTCGAAAGTGGAGGAGAGAAGGGCTTCCGTTGGAAGGGCAGCGCTAACACATAAAAATAGGACCCCTAGGGCTCCGTCCGTTACGGATGGTACCCTGGGGGTCCCTTTTTTCATGCTCAGAATCTACGACAAGCACATAGACTACCTGTGCCGCAAGCACGACATCAAGAGGTTCGCAACCTCTAAGCGCGGTCGCGCACACGTAGAGCTTCGGCAAGTCGCCGTCCCCGAGATGGTGGACGAGATGAGCTACTTCGTAGCCCTGCACGAGATAGGCCACATCATGATCGGCTTGGAGTACCCGCGCCTAGAGCGCGAGGCCAAGGCCTGGGATTGGGCATTAGAGAACGCGAGGGTCAAACCGAACTACCGCACCAGGCAGCGTATTTGCGCTAATCTATATCGATACCTATGCAGAGCAGAACAAGAGGGGTGGCGTCGTCCGCCCCCCGAATCAAGATTCTGGCAACTACTCAGATGGTGGGAGGTTCCTGATGGCAAGGAAGACAGTAAGGGTAAGTGACATCTCCGACGATGAGATCCCCGAGGGGAAAGGCGCAACCCTGCGCATCGTCTTCGAGGACACCCGTCGCGGTGTGCGGGAGCTGGACGTGACCGACGCAGAGGCCGAGGCCCTGGGTACCGGGAGGGGGCGGGCGGTAGCGCGACGGGGCCGCAAGCCGAAGAGCCAGCCCTCCGGATAGGGTAGAATCCGCTAAAAGTAAACACTAGGGGGTGGGCGCCAGCTCAGTGGGCATCGGCGCCTACCTCACTACTTGGCGGCGAAGGGAGTACCTAGTGCCTCAGTCTAGGGATCAAGCTAGAGGGTCGAGGGTACCCAACCTGAGGGATACCAACCTCCCCCCCGGAGAGCGATATCTCCAACTGGTATCTGACCACCACGACCGGGGAGGAACGTTGCTCTTCGACCATTATCTAGAGCGCCTGGAACGGCGGGGGCGCTCCCCCCTGACGAAGGGGAACTACTGCCGCGCAACGAGTAAGTTCCTGCAGTGGCTCTTTGATAACAACCTCTCTCCGGAGTCGGTTGAGCCGTACCAGGTGGAGGAGTTCTTCGACCAGTTGCCGCACGCTCCGTCTACCAAGCGGCTGATGCTGGCGAACATTCGGGCGGCGTACCGCTATGCCCACCGGCGGGGGATGGTGCCGAGGGATCCGACCTTCGAGGTTGACCTCCCGGAGCCTCAACGAGAAAAGCCCCGCATCCTGTCCTCGATGGAGCTGAGGCGGATACGGGACAACTGCTACACGGAGCGACAGGCGCTTCTGTTCCACATGCTGGCCTACACTGGCTGCCGGCGGAATGAGATTCGTCTGATGCGGTGGAGCCAGGTCTCGCTGGAGGACAACACCTTGTCTGTCCACGGGAAGGGGGACAAGTATCGGCTGGTGCCGATCCACCCCGCCCTGGGGGAGCTGCTCTCAGAGGCGCAGAGCGAGCCTGAGCACGCTATCCTGCCTGGACCCTACGGAGAGCCGCTGAGCTTACGCAGACTGTGGGGAGTGCTCAGGGAGCTTACCCCCACTGCCACCTGCCACGACTTCCGTCGTACAGCAGCGTCGAGTCTGGACGCCAACGGCGTCGAGGAGAGCCTGATCTTTGAAATCATGGGATGGGCACCGAAGACCATCTTCGGCAAGTACTACCGCCACGTCGCTTCGGAGCGACTACAACAGGCGATCCTGCAGCTCTATCGCAACGATCCGCTATAGACCGCGGGTCGTGTCGATGTAGACACAGATCCCGAGGACAACCAAGAATCCGAGCAACCAGTACATGTTTGCCTTCTTTCCCTGTAGGTAGGGGAAAGGCCAGGAGAGGGGTCGTGGTGGTATCTGACCGGCCCCTCTCCTAACCTCTTCTATCTTAACGCTCGGTCGTAGAGCGAACCTCCGCACGCCAGTCGCGGTCAAGCTTCTGGTACTTGTTGAGAAGGTTCTGGACGTCTTCGTTGTCCGGGTTCACGCTTGCGTAGGCCTTGAGCTCAGCCCAGGCACGGATGCGCTGGCCCTCAGAGCGAGCGTTCTGTAGAGCGTAACTGATGCGATCGAACACTAATCTAGTAGCCATCCTCCCTGATTGTAATGTATGCGATGACGGACTCGGAGTCGATCCCAACCTCATCTAGGAGGCTGCAGGCCTCGTTGGCCCCAACCTGGACGGCATCCAGCCAGAAGAGGGTCTCGACTTGGAAGACCCCAAAGACTGTCCCGTCTCCAGCGGAGAACACAGGATCCTGGATGAGCTCAGGGAACTCCGACGCTACCGCCTCAAGAGAATCAAGCAGGGTCTCGCTGAAGTTTGCGATTCTCTTGGTCTCGAACTCGATAGTGTAGGTTTTATTTTTCAAGTACGCCTTGTCTAATCAATGCGCGGCGTAGATTCGCAAGAGCCCGCCCCCTACCGGGAGTTGAGGGTAGCGAATACACGCGATTACCATTGGGGCCGCGCACCGCATAATGACCACTGCGAGTGCGCTCGACGGCATAGCCCGCTTGTGTAATTTCCCTGATTAGTGCGTTCAGCTCTTTATGAGAGGACAAATGTCCCATCTCCTTTGTGTGACAGGGAAGCCACACTCACGGACCCACTCCTATCTACGAGCCAGACGTGGTGAACTTGGGAGAGTCCAAGTACAACGTCTCGCCTTCGCGGAGAATGCAGAACCCCTGCGCCCACGTCGGAAACGTTGTGGAGCGCTGGAGATATGCAGTCTTGGTGCGGTCAAAGAGACCGCCCGCCTCCACCACAACCTTGTCACCATCGGTGGCAAGGCCAATCGCACAGTGATGTGCATGGGCAGAGATAACACCTGCGTCATACTTCGCCGCCAGTGTCCTTGGGGTAGACAGTGGGATGCGAGAGTAGCTAGCGGGGTGACAAACATACCATCGACGTCCGTCCCCTTGATCGACCCAACAGTGATCGAGGTTCGAAAACTCAATCGACTCCAGGGCCGACGTCCCCAAGCTACCAAAGACAAGCTTCATGGCCTCCTTGAACTGGATGCTGAAGCCTAGCGCTTTGTGTAGGCGAGCGTCGTGGTTACCCCACACATAGACAATTCGGTCGAAAGTCTCCAACAGCGTTGCCATCACCATCTGGCCCTCAGCGAGCTCCCTTTCGAGGCCTGCCTCTTCCTGCTTGGGCTGATACTGGCTCAGGGCATCGAAGTTGAAGAAGTCTCCTCCGATGATTAGCGTTCTCACTTCTGCGTTCCGGCACGTCTCGATGAAGTAGTTGACGTACTCGGGATCGTACAGCGGAATGTGCCAGTCAGCCGTGATAGCCACTGCTGGATCTGTAACTGTGATCGGGGTGTCGAGGTTGAACGTGAAGCGTTCCTCGACGTCAAGCGGGACTAGGTGCCGCTTGTAGTTGGCTCTCTTGAGACCGTTCCGCACGGTCTTCTCGTCCACGTTTAGGACCCTAGCGATAGCCCGGTTGGACATTCCCTTAGAAGCTAGGTGGACATAGAGAGTATCTTCTGGTTTACCTTCTACCATACGAAATGCCGTTCAAGCGGTCAGTCAAGGACTGAATGCCCCGCCTATAGCGTTTCCACATCGCTGTGTGGCTTGCGCCCACGAGGGCGCCGGCAGTTCGAGTATCGAACCCAAACTTACCGACCAGTAGAACAGCTTCGTACTCCTTTCTGTTCAATTGCGGGAGTGCTCGATCGAGGTCGCAGTAGCGCACCAGCCACGCAAGTCGAGATCTGCGATCCCGCATCTCTTCGTAGCCTTCGACTAGCGCTTCGACTTCCTCAAAGGAGTAGTTCGGCCACCATTTAGGCATGAGCCTAAACCTGGCGGCGGCAAACTCGAATCCAGTCCCTACAACGATTCTTGATGGCTGTGCGGGAGGGGGGTAGATCACGGCGCAACAACATGAACACCGCAATCATCCCCTCCTGCCTCAAATCGTCGTACTCGGCACCGCCTACGCCGCTAAAGCGACGCGCGATGTCCTCAATGGCTGGAAGCCACGCCGCAACCTCGTGGTCAACGACGGGGCGGGCCACCTAGAACAGCGTCTCTTCGTCCTCATCGTCGCCCAGCTCGTTCTCGACCCCATCCGAGGGACCGAGACCAGGCACGACCGCGATGCGATTCGCGCTTAGGTTTAGGTAGGTCTTGCCCTTGATGTTGGGTGTCGTGAACTTCCCGGTAGCGAACACCAGGTCGCCCTTTTCGATCGCTACGTCGGCAAACTCGGGCCAGAGGGTGACACGAATGTTCTTGCCCTCGGAGCCAGTCTGCTGTACAAGAAAGTCTCGGACCGTCCGGCCGTTCACGTCCCGCTCGTTCACATCGAACTGGACGAAGCCGCTAACGGTACGGTAAAGAGTATCGCTCAACGTTCTCCCTTAGTAGTTGATGAGGATGCCAATTTGCTTCTCGCTCAACATCGTCTTGAGCAGAAGGTCCGGTACCTCGTAGTACTTCTCGTCTTGGTAGGAATAGATTAGGCTTACGTTCTCAGACGGCTTGTTTATGACCGGCCCGGTTGTGCCTTTGGGGGCTAGGTCATGGGCCTTGATTAGCTTTACATAGTCTCCGACAGAGGCCACGGATCCCTTTCTAGGTAGTCGGCCGCACGACGGAGCCACTCAGGGTCGATCCACGACGGTAGCGCTCGGTTGCAACGATGGCACAGGAGCCCCCTGATGACCAACTCATGATGATCGTGGTCTAGGTCAAGCTTACGCTTGGGGTTCGGTGCCTTACCACAAATGGCGCATCCGCCTTTCTGTGCTTCGAGCATGGCGTCATAGTGAGGCCGTGCAGATTTTAGAAGGAGCGCGTGTTTGTTCGGCTTCCTCCTACGTCTAGAACTTCCAGTCATCCGGAGTGGATGCTAGGAGCTCAGTTCGATTCTCATCTCGATCGGCAATCTGCACCGTGATGATCTCTCCGCCAAGCCTACGGCGGGACTTGTACTGCGTCATGTAGAACTTACCGGGGATATCTGTGCCCCGGATATCAAGTGCAGCATCGACCACCGCCGTAATGTCACCAGAGCCACGGGACCGCTGGAAGCTAGTAGCGGTGTCCGACTTGATCGCATGGTGTACGACGATGACAGCCGCGCCGGTCTCTCGGGCCAAGGGCTGAATAGCCTCCCGGAACAACCGCGCCATGCTATTCGCGCTGTTCTCGTCCTCCGAGTGAATGCGGGAGAGCGAGTCGATTACGATTAGCGAGGGATTCAGCTCTAGCGCTTCGTCTAGGAAGGCATCCGGCTCCTTGTTCATCCAGATGCCGGGTCGGTACAGGTAGTGAATGCGCTTAGCTCCGGCCTTAGTCAGCGAGAGCTTCCTGAACCGATTGTAGATTATGTCTTCGGGGTTCTCCTCATCGATGTAGAGGACCTCCCCGTGCTTCTTCACCGCTCGACCAAGCCAGCTTTCTCTGCCGTCTGCGACGGCGACTGCGAGGGACATGGTAAGCCAGGACTTCCCGATACCGGGATCGCCCATGAACAGGTTTACGTCCCCCTCACAGATCAGATTGTCTACTAGCCAGTCGATCGGCGGGGGTTCTGCAGTTAGGTCTAGCTCCGTGAAGCGCCGTTCCGGGTTGGCGGTGCGCTTACAAAGCTCTCGGAGAATAGCCACATCAAAGGTATCGAAGAAGTCACAGGTGTCCTTGATACCCACCGGGAGACTAACCCGCCGGGCCTTCGCCCCCAGGTCAGCTCTAATCTGCTTCCAGCACGCATCAACACGAGCCTTTACATTATAGTCCTCGTCGTTGTCTAGGACCACCCACACCCGCTCTGCGTCAGCAAAAGTCTTGGCATAGGCTGGACGCCAGGCTTCGATACCCGACAGTCCGATTACCGACACCGCCCCACCAACTTCCTGATGGAGACGCATAGTGTCTGTCTCGCCCTCGACGAGGAACATCTGTTTCGTTCCGGGCACGTTAGGGACGTGGTAGAGACTTAGGTCACGCCCTGCGGTGAAGCGGAACCCTCTGTTCTGACCGGGCTCAAGGGAGGAGGGATCAAGCCGGCTCTTCTCTCCACCGGCGGGGTAGGGAAAGATGATCCGATCCCCACTCTGGTGGACGCCGAACTCGGCTAGTGTCTCGGCTGTAATCCCTCGCTTATCCCTGAACCAGTCTAGGATTTGCTGTTCGATGTTAGGTTGTCTTTGTTGGTTGCTAGGCAATACCAACAGACCCGGGGGTCATCTTTCAACCCGGTGGTCAAGTGCCAGGTTCTCTTCTTACAGGTGTAGCACTTTCGAAGGAGGAAGACCGCCGGCCTAGTATCCTTGCTCATCGTCTAGGATCTGGTAGTAGCGGAGCAGGAACCAGCCCTTAGCCTGCTCGGGTGTCCACGGCTCGATCTTGTGATCGAGATACTCGTAGCCCTCCAAGCGTAGCCCGTCCGGCATTAGGTCCCGCTGCTCGCTTCGGAGCAACACGTTGTCCGCAACCTTCACCGACGGCGGTACCTCTAGCGGCAGATTGAATTTGTAGGCCACCGCCCTTTGGAGAGCTGCCTCAGCGACCCGGTAAACCTCTCCTAGCCCGGGCTGCTGCTTGATGGGCCGGGAGATGTCAGAGAGATAGGCCTCAGAAGCATCGTGGAGTAGTCCCCACATAGCGTCCTCTTCGGGCACGAGCTTAGACACCCGGACAGAGTGCTCGGCTACGGAGTAGAACTGCTTGGTGTGGCCTGTGAACCGGCACTGGTTCGATAGCGCGTGGGCAACATCGACAATACTGATGAGCCACGGGTTAGGATCCAGCGGCTTGATGCGTACCCCGCTGAAGGTCATGATCTCATCGGGGGCCTTCTCAAGAACCATCCCCCTATAGATCATTGGCACGCTTCACAAGTGGCGGAGGCAGGGCACCGACATCGATAAGCAGGCATTCAATCAGATCGAGGTAATTGCGTAGATCATCCAGCCGGGATACGATACCCTCTCCCCGGTAGGCAAGCTCTTGTATGTCCTCTCCCCGGGTTCCCTTAAGGAAGGTCATGACGCTGTCATAGTGCTTGGTCATGTAGACGCCTGCGACCTCTAGTGGTTCAAGGCCGAGGCGCGCACCGACCGACTTGAAGTTGTAGAGCACATCGGCATCTACGGTATAGGACGAACCCGCACCGGAATACTCGGGTCCCTTCTCTGCCGAGATAGCCATGCGCCGGGCATTGGCTTCTTCAATAACTAGCTGCTTTTCCGAAAAGTGCATTTACGGGGTGATGCTCGGGAAGTAGCTGGACAGAATCTTACGTGCTTCCTCCCTGGTAATCAGATCTGCCAGGGCAAGATCCTTCACTGCCGCAGCAATGTTCGGGATGTAGAGGATCTGGCTGTAAACGTGGTCGAGGTCAACGTTAGCGTACTCGTAGCCCTCGGGGAGCTCAAGGTCAACGTCAAACTCGAAGTCGTCTAGGTTGTCGTTCTCATCGCCAGGGTCAGAGAACGTCGTGAATTCGTTACTCATACAAAGACCGCCTTTTCAGAATTGGATATAGGTCTTGAAGCTTCAGTTTCATCTCTAGCGGCAGGGCTGCCCAGATCGTCCTCTCGTCCATCGAGACGGGATAGCGACTCTTCGAGGCTTTGCTTTTCTGCCCAACTGGTCCAGGAGATTTCTGTGTCACAGCCAATAGGCACAACCTTGTCTACAACTTCCGGCACCATCAGCTTCGGTACCGCAGTTGTGAGTTCAGAGAGCTCGGATTCCCGGCAGTCGAGCATCAGCTCGTCGTGTACTACGTTGACAATCCGGGACTCCAACTCGTTGTCGATTAGGTAGTTGTGCACCGACACGAAGGCCGCTCGCATCACGTCGGCTGCGCAGCCCTGAATCAGGGCATTGAGCGCTACGTGAGGAGAGTGCGGGTGTAGGTGCCGACCATAGAGGGTGGTGATGTACCCCCGAGAGGCGAGACGCCTCTGCAGGGCTCCGGGGCCTTCGCCCCGACTGTAGCCCCCATTTCTAAACGGGGGATTGTGGAGCTGCTTGATGGCCGGCCAGGTCTCGTCGAACCTGTCCCTCAGTAGCCGGGCTCTAGCCAGGGGGATACCGAGAGAAACGCTGGCCTTATACGGCCCGCCACCGTAGATCGTCAGGAAGTTGTAGGTCTTCCCGACCTGTCGTTCCTCGTCCGTAGGAGCTCGATCGAGCTCCAGTACAGCCTTTGCGCTGGCTGTATGCAGGTCCTCGCCGGCGATGAACACTTCTGCCATAGCCCTGTCAGAGACAGGGGGGATGGCACAGTAGAAGGCAAGGAGGCGGTACTCGATCTGCTGATAGTCGAAGAACAGGAAGCAGTCACGCTTCGGGACAAAGCCCGACTTGATGGTCTTATCGGCTCTCGGGATCGTTTGAACGTTCAATAGACTCCCTTAGAGCCTCTAGCTTCGTCGAGGAGAGCATCTTCTCTAGCAGTCCCGGCCCTCCCTTGTAGTCCTCCTGGGTGAACCAGAGCCACGGCTGGCCGCTTGGTCCAAAGATAAGAAGATCCTTCTCAGCTTTCGCCGCTTTACGAATCGTGTCCCAGGTCCCACCACTTTCGAGATCCCAGAACGCCACGACGTCATCAGCAAGGTCAACAAGCTCCTGATTTCGTTTGAGGCCGGCGCCTTTCCCGTACTTCTTCCAGTTGGGCCGGACCTCGATAAGCGGGAGGGCATTGGCTTTAGCGAAGTTGGCTGCCCAGGTGTCGGGGCCTGCGGCCCCGCCTGAAACAACCGTCGTCCCGATCAGCTCGTCCATGAAGGACTCAACGTATGCGCGACCAAGGCCGGCAATGCGTTCCCGCCCCTCGTCATCGAGCTGGTTATCCCACCACTCCTTTGTGACGGGGTAGGTACGGGATCCGACTACGGCGATACTATGCTTCGGCACGGCCCGAGCTCATACGGCCCGTAACGGTACCGTGCTGACGGATGTTGGGGTGTAGGATTCCGTTCACTGTCTCTTCCCGCATGGGAATTAGGTAAGTTGAATACATCTTCTTAAGCGCTCTCAGTTCTAGAAGGGCCTGGGCGAAGTCGTCATTAATCTCGCGCAGGTTGTGTGCGTCATACGAGTCACGTACCTCGTTTACGCCTTCGTAGTACGCCTTGATCTGGGGGTTGGAGTTCGGATTGAACTTACCCTCGGGGGTCTTCTGTCCGCTCTTCTCGGGGTACCAGACCTCCAACCCGAGAATGTCCTGAATAGCCCACTCCGCTCGAAGGATCCGAGCCGAGTAGTCTTTGATCGTCTCGTTGACGTACGCCTCGCTTACGCCTAGGCCATCTGCCTCCATCTCCAGCAGCGCCCACGTCAGATCCATTTCCATCTCGTAGAGCCTCAGTAGATCGGGGTAGGCTTGAACCTGGGGGTAGAGCAGGTGAAACAGGCGCCAGGTGTACTCGGCGTCCTTGATGGCATAGGGGATCAGGATGGGGCGGGGGACTTTCGAGAACCCGTCGATCTTCTTGTTGATCCCGTTAGCCTTCTTACGCACATAGGCTACGAGCTCGTCTTCCTCTGGAGTCTCCTCTTTGAGGAGCTCCCGCGTTAGGTACTTCAGCTTCTTCGGCCGGTGCTCGTCGAGCAGGTGCGCAAGCGCTTCGGTGTCGTGTATACCTCGCTTACGCCTAGGAATGACACCTGCGAGGATGAGCTTCTGGAGGTCGAACTTCGCGTTGTGGAAGATCAGATAGCCGGCCGTGTTGATGCGAGCCGAAACTTCGGCCCGCTCGGAGGGTAGCTCTAGCCAGTGTGAATACGTGCCGTCGTAGAGCGAAGCCCCAAAGGCTTCGTCATAGAAGCTAACTCCGGTTGTTTCGGTATCAACGGCCAACAGGCTGCTCATCTAAGCGCTAGTCTCCTTTCAGGAGAGAATTTACGAGGGCGTGTCGGAGGCTATACTCCGCGTTCCTGAATGCCACCGGCTGCCGTACCCGGTCACGCTCCTCGGACGGCAGATGCAGCTAGGCCCCGTCCCCGCCTAGCTACGCGCGGCCCCACACTGCCGGCACGGGGTCGCGCCCACGCTTGTCGTTCTAACTGGGATATAC
>Ga0224723_1000994_pt1 | contig 18024 bp, 19 predicted proteins | sample Balambano_FR2_Me_FD_161647 | JGI IMG/M metagenome (GOLD analysis project Ga0224723, IMG submission 161647) | Freshwater sediment microbial communities from Lake Towuti, South Sulawesi, Indonesia - Balambano_FR2_MetaG | ecosystem: Environmental > Aquatic > Freshwater > Lake > Sediment | place...
GCGCGACCGCGCACTGGAACGCCGCGCTGGTGACGGATGCCAACGGAGAAGCGACGTTCAGCGTGACGCTGCCGGATAACCTGACGACGTGGCGGCTGGATGCGCGGGTGGTCACACGCGGCGCGGATGGGGCGCTGCTCGTCGGGCAGGAGACATTCGATTTGATCAGCACCAAACCGTTGTTGATCCGTCCGGTGACACCGCGCTTTTTTGTCACGGGCGATCAGGCTGTCGTGGCAGCGGTTGTCAATAACAATAGCGACCAAGAGCTGACTGTTAATGTGCTGCTGGAGATCGGAGCGCCCTCGGAAGGCGAGAGCCGCAGCCCGCTTCGTCAGACGGTGACGCTCGCTCCGGGCGCACGAGAGCGTGTGGAATGGTCAATCCTAATCGGCGATTCAGACGTGATCGCGCTGCTCTTCTTCGCATGGGCGGAGGAAATCGATTTTCAGGATGCCAGTGCGCCGCCGCTGGCAGACGACATTGGGGAGCTACCGATCTACCATTACGACGCGCCGGAGACGGTGGCGACGGCGGGCGCGCTGGGGGCGGGCGAAACGACCACCGAGAGCATCAGCATCCCGCCCGAACTGAGTGCCACGAGCGCACAGGCGCAGGTTGCTGTGCAGCCGTCGCTGGTATCGGCGATGCTGAACGCGCTCGACGCTTTTGAACTCAGCCCACGCCCTTCGACAGAAGAAGTAGTCAGCAGCTTCCTGCCCAACGTGCTGGTGCTGCGCACGCTGAACGCGGCAGGGATTGAGGCGGCAGTTGTGCGTGCGGAGACAGAGGCGAACCTGAACGCCGGGTTGCAAGTGCTGTACAACGCCCAGCGAGTCGATGGTGGTTGGGGCTGGTACTTGGCGGATGAGAGCGACCCAACCGTGACCGCCTACGCGCTGATCGGCTTGAGCGCCGCCCGCATCGATGGCAGAGCGATTGACGAAGGCGTCATCCAGCGCGCACAGGGCTACCTGCGCTCGCAGATGATCGCGCCGAGCCTGAACATCGAACCGTGGCGGCTGAATCGTCAGGCGATCATGCTGTATGCGCTGGCAGTTAGCGGCGCGCCAGATGCGTCGCGCACGGCGGCGCTGTATGACAGCCGCGAACGTCTGGGGCTGTATGCGCAGGCATTGCTGGCGCAAACACTGGCGATCATCGATCCGACAGATGGGCGCGCGGCATCGCTGGTGGATCAGATTGCAGGTCATGCGATTGTCAGCGCGACGGGGACGCACTGGGAAGAGTCGGAGCGCGATTCGTATAACTGGAACACCGACACGCGCACGACCGCGATTGTGCTGGATACGCTGCTGGCGCTGCGCCAGCAGAGCGAACTGGTGCCGAACGTGGTGCGCTGGCTGATGAGCGCGCGTACCGCCGACGGTTGGGAGTCGCCACAGGAAGCGGCGTGGGCGATGATGGCGCTGGCGCGCTATGTGCAGGTGACGGGCGACTACGGCTTCACAGCGCAGATCGCGACGGAAGGCACAACGGTCACGATTGGCGGCGCGGCACAGGCGTTAAGCGCGGTCGGCGATGCGGCGTTTGTCGCGCAAGTCGTGCCGACGGATACGCCGACCGACATCACGATTGCCAACAACGGCTTGACGACGGTCTACTACACGACGCAGCTTAACCTGACACTGCCGATGGCACAGGTGGGCGCGCTCAATCGCGGCATTGTCGTTGAACGGCGCTACACAATGGGCGAAGGCGAGGACATCGTGAGCGTGACAGGCGCGCAGGTCGGCGACACGATCACCGTGCGGCTGACGATCATCGCGCCGAACGACCTGCACTATGTGATCGTCGAAGACCCGATTCCGGCTGGAACAGATGCCGTTAACCCGAACCTGGCGACCAGCCAGCAAGTCGGCACGCAGCCGGAACTGAGCGCGACCGATCCGCTGGTGCAGGGTTGGGGCTGGTGGTGGTTTGCCAACATCGAATTCCGCGATGAGCGCGTGGTCTTGAGCGCGACCTATTTGCCTGCCGGGACATATGAGTTTGTGTATACCATTCGTGCCGGGTTGCCGGGCGTGTACAACGTCATTCCGGCGACGGCGCGCGAGCAGTACTTCCCGGAGGTCTTCGGGCGTAGCAGCGGCGCAGTGTTCACAATTGGTGTGGGGGAGTGACAAGTTTAATGCAGTATATAGCGGGTGAAAGCTGCTGATGAGACTTCCGGGCAAGAAAGGCAGATGAGATGATTGTAGAATTTGACAGGGTTGCATTAACTGTAGACCTGCCTGCTTATCAATTGAAGGCAGGGGATATGGCAACGGTGGTAGATGTTACGCCCGATGGCGAGGAGTACACACTCGAGTTTTTCACGCTCGATGGCGAAACGTTTGCTGTTATACCTGTGCTGCCTCATCAAGTACGTGCTGTTGGCAGTCACGAGATTGCCAATGCAAGAGCATTAGCAACAGTCTGAACGTCCTCATGCCCCGCCTGCTCCGCCTCTCTCTCGTCCTGATGCTCGCGCTGTGCGGCGCGGTTGCCGTCGTGCGCGGCGTGGCGGAGGCGCTGCCAGACGGCGGACAGTTGGCGTTTGTGTGGGCAGGTCATTTGCGACTGTTAGATTCCCGATCAGGGCTAGTACTGGATTTGAACTCGCGTGTACCTGAAGTCATAATTGATGGGTTGCAATGGTCCCCCGATGGTAGCCGAATTGCCTTTATCGTCCCTACCACAATAGACATCGGCATCCTCGAACTGCCAGCACTGCATTTTCGCAATTTGACTGACACACAAAATTATAATGAATGGACATTTGTGTGGTCGCCTGATAGCCGCGAGATTGCCTATACCCGACGACTGGGGAATAGTTCGCCAACGGACGTCTACCGCAAGACGATTGACGGTCAAGAATTGCACTTGTTCAGCAGCAACCGCATGATAGATGACTTAATCTGGTCGCCTGACTCGACGATGTTAGGTTCGCGCTACATCATGACTTCCGGCGTTCGCTACCAGTTAATCGCGTTGGATGGTTCTGGTGGATATGAGGTATCGGAGGATGCAGTTCCAGATTGGTTGCGACTTGACCTGACTGATGACTATAGTGCGTCGCCGTCCATCATAAGCTGGCGACCCCCGCGCCCGCGCTAACCCTCGCCTTCATCATCTATCACTCTTCAAAATATTTAGTAGTTGCTGAAAGCTGATACCTGACGCCTGATAGCTGTGTATACTTGTGAAAGAAAGCACAGATGAGGGACGGACAAGATGTTCACGGGAACGCGCGATTATGAAGTGATTATCGTCGGCGGGCGTCCCGCTGGCTCCACGCTGGCGGCGCGGCTGGGTATGGCAGGCATCCACACGCTGCTGCTCGAACGCGGCGACATGCCGAGCTTGCCCAGTGCGTCCTCGCCGATCATCTATGCTTCCACCATGAGTATGCTCGATGAGATTGGTGCGGACGAGGCGGACTACGCTCGCAACACGCCACGCCTTCATCGCATGGTCAACCTCATGCCGACGATGCAGATCGAACTGCGGGTACCGAACGCCTACGGGCGCGACTATGGCTATGCGATTGACCGCGCTCGCTTTGACGACGCGCTCTGGCGCAACGCGCAGCGCTACGAGTGTGTGACCGCGTGGACGAACTTCAGCGTGACCGATTTACTCTGGGACGGCGATCAGGTCATCGGTATCGTCGGGCATGGCGCGGACAAGGTGAAGCGCAGCATCACTGCTGATCTGGTTGTAGGAGCGGATGGGCGCTTCAGCACGATTGCGCGCAAGGCAAGCGCAGAGACATTCGATGAATGCACCGACCACCCCACCAGCCTGCTCTACACCTACTGGCGCAACGCCGCGCCCACGCCCGGCGGTCCGGCTGCGACTGCCTATGGCGAAGGCAAAGGCTACGGCTTTCTGCTGATGGACAGCGCCGATGATACGTTGTGCGTGTGCATCGAAGGGCGCGCTGAACTGCTCGAAAGCGACGGCAAGGCGGAACAGCACTATCTCGATCTGCTACGCGGCGCACCTATCGTCTGTGAACGTCTCGAACACGCCGAGATGGTTACGCAGGTTCGCGGCATGAAGAAGGTCGGCAACCTGTATCGGCAGCCAGGCGGCATTGGATGGGCGCTCGTCGGCGATGCCTATCACCAGAAGGATCCGATTGACGGGCAGGGTATTTACGATGCGGTCTACACGGCGAAACTGCTCGCGCAGGCGATCCTCAAGACGCACAGCGACGCGATGCCCTGGAGCGCTGCGCTCGCCTGGTACGACGCAGCCGCCCGCGCCGAAACGCGACCGATGTACCGCTCGACACTGGATCGGGTGCAGACATCATTTTACAGCGAGATGCCAGAGTGGTTGTTCAAGCTCGGCAGCATGACGTTCGCGCGCTGGCTGATGGAAGACAAGATTATACAGGAAAATATGGGCATGATGCTGGTGCGCAAGCTGTCACCGGAACGCGCCCTGTCGCTGCCGCTGACGCTGGGGGCGCTCATGCGCGGACCGCTGCGCGATTTGAGCAAGCGGCTGGAACGCGAAATCGAACGGTAGGCGAAAGAAACGCCAAGACGCAAAGGACGCCAAGAAAGTTCTTATTCAAGAGGGTAGAGAGGAAAAGGTTGAAGTATTTTGAATATTCTCTATCCTCTCCTCCTCCAACCTCTTGAATAAGCTTTTTACTTGGCGTGCTTGGCACCTTGGCGTTTACATATTCTGATCCACTGAGAAGCTGAACACGGTTGTCGATTGATACTGCTCGCCGGGGTTCAGCACGGTGCTGGGAAAGTGCGGCTGGTTGGGCGAGTCCGGGAAGTGCTGCGTCTCCAGGCACAGCCCATCGCCCTGCCGATACATGCCCCCGCCCGACCCGACGCGCGTCGCATCCAGAAAGTTGCCCGTGTACAACTGAATGCCGGGTTCGGTCGTCGATACTTCCATCACGCGCCCCGACGCGGGATCATGCAGCCGCGCCGCCAGCACCAGCGATGTATTATCTTCCCGATTGAGAACCCAGTTATGATCGTAACCTCTACCGTAAACCATCTGCGGATGTGACGAGCGAATGTCCGCGCCGATGCGCTTGGACGTGCGGAAGTCGAACGGCGTCCCGGCGACCGCTGCAAGCTCGCCTGTAGGAATTGCGCCTGCATCAATGATGGGCGTGTAGCGGTCGGCATTGAGCAGGATGTGATGATCTTCGATGCTGCCCGCACCATCGCCCGCCAGATTGAAGTAGGCATGATTGGTCAGGTTGATAATCGTGCGCCTGTCGGTGGTAGCAGCGTAGTCAATGCGCAGCGCGCTTGCCGACAGTGTATAGGTTACGCTCAGCGCGACACTGCCGGGATAGCCTTCTTCACCATCGGGACTGAGATAGGTGAGCTTGACAGCGCAGTTCGCTTCATCCGCCTCTGCTGACCAGACGCGCTTGTCCAGCCCGACGATGCCGCCGTGCAGCGCGTTCGGTCCGTTGTTAATTGCCAGCGTGTATTCGATACCATCGAGCGTGAACTTGCCGTTGGCGATGCGGTTGGCATAGCGCCCGGTGATGCAGCCGAAGTACGGGCTTTTGGCGATGTAATCTTCCAGTGTATCAAAACCAAGCGTGATATTGCCCATAGCGCCAGAGCGATCTGGAACGCTGATGGATGTGAGGATGCCGCCGTAGGTGATCAGCTTGACTTCGATCCCTGGCTGCGTCAGCGTGTACTCGTGGACAGGCGTGCCATCCGGCATTGTGCCGTAGGCGCGTTGGGCTAAAGATGCGGTCATAATGGGCATAGCTTTCTTTTCAACGATTTGCGAAGATGTGCCAAGCATACCGAATGCGCAGGCACGATGTCCACAACGACACCCCGATGTCATCGAAAGGTCGTCCACCCAACCATGCTCTCCACGATTTTGCTTATCATCTCGACAGTCCTCTGGGGCGTCTGGGGCTACGTCAACAAGCTCGCTGTCAATAACGCGCACCCGCTGAATGTGCAATGGATGTACTACATTCCGTCGATCATCCTCATCCCTGTTCTGTACCTGATCGGCAGCCGGACATCGCCGGAGACGAGCATGAACGGCGAGGCGTTCAAGTGGGCGGCGGTCAGCGGCGTGGCGGCGGCGGGCGCGGCGCTGTTGTATTTCTTCGCACTGAGCGATACCAGCCCGTCGATTGCGACAGCGGTCACGGCGGCGTATCCGGTCGTGACGCTGGTCATCGGCGCGGCGCTGGGCGAAGAGACGATTGACCTGCGCAAGATCGTCGGCATCGGCATCATCATTGTTGGGATTGTGGTGCTACAGTGGGAAGTCAAATAGAGGAAGAAAAGGGCTTATTCAAGAGGGTGGAGGGAAAGAGGAAAGAGAAATTTGTCATTTAACATTCGATTTCTTGGCGTCCTTTGCGTCTTGGCGGTTTGATAATTTTTGAATTGAACCGCCAAGACGCAAAGAACGCCAAGATCACAGCAAAAACCCTCTATCCTCTTCCTCTCCAGCCTCTTGAATAAGCACTTTACTTGCTCAACGCGACTCACTCGCATTGCGTATGACCACCGCCGGGTTTCCCGCCGCGATTGCCCCCGCCGGCACATCGCGCGTGACGACGCTGCCCGCGCCGATGACACAGCCTGCCCCCAGCCGCACCCCCTTAAGGATGAGCGCGCTCATGCCGATGAACACATCGTCTTCGATGATGATCGGCGCGCTCGCCCCTGCCAGAAAGTCCGCCTGCCGCGCCGCCGCATCCAGCGGATGAAAGTCGGTATCGGCGATAATGGTGTTGCAGCCGACGCTGACGCGCTGCCCGATGGCGATGCGCTGCGCACAGACAATCGACCCACCTGTCATGCCGAAGTCGTCGCCAATCGTCAGCACTGCGCCCGGCGCGCGCGTGCTGAGGATGCACGGGTGGTTCGGTCCCAGCGGGTTGCTGCGGCGCGCCGAGCGCAACGTCAGCCGTGCGCCGATCTGCACGCGGCTGCGGCGGTGGATTTGCAGGATTGGCAGCCCATAGAGCTTCCAGTCGTTGTGCCAACCGACGCCCGCGCCGACGCAGCCGAGCCACGCCAGCGGCAGCAGCAGCAGCCGTTCGATCTCGTTACGCGCTTTCCAGGGGGTGTCGAGGATGTGCGTAATCAAGTTCTGTGCAGAGGATTTATCCACATCCATGTTTCACCGAAAGGGCAGATAAGTGACATGATTATCCAGTTCGCCGGGTAACGATGCCTCCGCCAATATGAGAACGCCCTCAATGAGTTGAACTATCGGTGCATTTTTCAGAATAACTAAACCCGGCATTGACTCACCCGCCCGAATCCGCTCGTAAGCATAGTCAGTCAGTGTATTGACATCGTGCGTAACTAAAATACGTCCTTCATTAGCGCACCATGTCAGGATGTCGCGATCATCGGTATTGCCAAGCCCCACATCTCTAACGTCGAACATATCAATTTCAGGGTTTCGCAATCGCACGCCCGCGATAATGTCGAGATCAACGTTTTCGTTGATTGCGAACTTGACCACTACCTTACCCCAGCTGCTTTTTTGCCAGCAACCGTGCCTTTAGTTCGGTCGGATCGAACAACCCCTCCAGCTTGCGTTGCATTTCTGCCGCGCGCTGACGCTGTTCCGCCATATAGGTTTCGACTTCTTCCTGATGACGGAGATAGTAGCTGATCGCCGCGTAGACATCCGCAAGTGACAGGGCAGGATACTTCTCAACTATTCGCTCCGCGCTCACACCTTCCAGATGTTTCTCGATCACAATGTCCAGCGTCACCCGTGTGCCACCAACGCGGATTACACCGCCGTCATCCATAAGCAGCGGAACAGGTTCTACTGTTGGGATCATCATCGCGCACCTCACATCATGTTTGTGGCGATTGTATCATGTGTTGATGATTGCGTCTTCGCCACCACGCCCACAGCCACACCAGCGCGCAGGCGGACAGTGCGAACAGCAGCGGGTCGGTCGGCGCGCGGTAACGTGTCGCCGGGTGGAACAGCACATAGCTGAACATCATGCCGAACTGTACCAGCCAGATCAGCGACACCATGCGCCACTGCCGCCGCGTCACGATGCAGCCGACCAACGCCAACACAAACAGCCCACCGTAATAGACGCGGTGCAGCAGCCGCCCGACGACATTGAACAGGCTCTCGGAATAAACATCCACCGGATCGCCCGGCGGCAGCCCGGTGATCTGCAAGTCGCCCTGATTGTCCGTCTGGCGAACTGTATCGCCCTGATAATCGATGCGCGGCGCTTCGCCCGCCGTCGGGTTGCGCGCGGGGGCGACATCAATGCTCCAGTGAACAAGGAACTTTGTCCATAAGAGTTCGGGAATTGCCGACGGGTTCTCGTTCAGGTAGCGCCAACCAGCCGCCATCAGCGCCGCGTTGCGCTCCGGCGTCATGCCCACGCCCGCCGCCATCCCGTCCGGCGGCGGCACCCATTGCACATCGTAGCCCGCGGTGAAGTACGGCACGACATAGCGATTGCTACCCTGATAGAAGTTTTCGCCGCCGTTGAGCGAGATCGCCACAAACTGCCCGTAGACGCCATGGTTGCGCACCATCCAGGGCGTGATTGTCAGCAGCGAAACCAGCGCGACGGGCAGCAGCCGCGCCAGCGTCGCGCGCAGACGTAGCCGGAACAGGAACCACAGCCCCACCAGCGGCGCGAGCAGCACGACATTCGTCCGTCCCAGCGCCAGCAAGCCGAGCAGCACACCCGCGCTGAGCGCAAGCAGCAGCGTTGTCCGGTCGTAGCGTGCGCGCTCCCGTAACCACACCATCGCCAGCAGCCAGGCGTAGAGCAGCGTCATGAACAGCGGCGTGTCGATCAGCGTCAGGTTCTGGAAGATCAGGTACGGATAGCCCGCAAAGAACAGGCAGGCGAGGACCTCACCCCCTAACCCCCTCTCCGCGTGCGGAGAGGGGGCAGCAGAAGACCTGTGTGAAGTCCCCTCTCCGTAAACGGAGAGGGGATTTAGGGGTGAGGTAAACAGTCGCCTGCACAAATGATATAAACACACGAGCGTGATCACATCGAGCGCGATATGCACCGCGCCAACCGCCAGCCCGCTACGTCCGAAAACGGCATACACGCCCGCCAAGAAGTAGCTGTAGAGCGGTGGCAGATGTGCGTCCGGCACGCCCGGTTCGCCCTTACCATAGACGCCTGTCGCCAGCAGATTGAGCGCGTAGGTATCGTATGCCCCCGAGCCGTGAATTGCGCCTGTCTCTTCAAACGCGAACAGCGACGGGTACAGCGCGATCAGCACGCCCAGCCGCACCAGCACAGCGATAATGATGAGGAAAAGCAGTTTGTAGCGATTGAAAAACTTAATCATTACGAAGAAATATAGCTACCTTTATTCATTGCTCGCTCAATGTCTGCCCATTCCTCCTCGGTAAGCCCCTCGCGAATAGCATCTGCCGCAGCCCTCAAGCGCAACATCCATTCTTCAGGGGAGAGTTGCTCAGGATCAAGAGTCTGATGTTGGTCGTCAATTTGTCGCAAATGCTCACGAACCTGACGAAGTTGTTCTTCTGAGAAGCTATCGATTGCTTCCAGCACATCCTGGACATTCATCATCATTGTGTCTCCCACAAACGCTTGATGCGATTATATCATCATCTCACGCTTTCTCACGCCGCCTGCGGCTGCACCTTGCGCGTGTGCCGGACGTTGATGCCGAGCGCCATGTACGACGCCACGAAGCCGAGCAGCGCCGCGCTCAGGAAGATGAGATGGTAATCACCCAGCCAGTCGCGGAACAAGCCGCCCACCTGTGCCGCAATCCCGGCACCGATCATGTGCGAGCAGAAGATCCAGCCATAGATCGTCGCCAGCGATGCGCGCCCGAAACGCTGCGCCGTCAAATTGACGGTCGGCGGCACGGTCGCCACCCAGTCGAGCCCATAGATAATCGAAAAGATCAGCAGCCCTTGCATGTCGATGATGAACGGCAGTGCCGCCAGCGACAGCGCACGGAAGCCGTAATAGACCGCCAGCAGTTTGCGATTGTCGTAGCGGTCACTCAGCCAGCCAGACGCCAGCGTGCCGAAGATATTCATAAAGCCCATGACAGCGATGGCGTTTGCCGCCTCAAGCTCGACAAAGCCATGCTCAACCGCGTGCGGCAGCAGGTGTGTGCCGATCATGCCGTTGGTTGTGTAGCCGCAGATGAAGAAGCTGCCCGCCAGCAGCCAGAAGTCGCGCGTGCGGATCGCCTCGCGCAGCGTCGTCCGCTTCTCGGAAGACGGTTCTGAAGCCCCTTGCCCTGAGGGACGCCCGACTGCATGTGCGGAGGGCGGGTTGGGGGTGAGGGTTCCCCCCACCGCCTCTAGTCCGACATCCTGCGGCTTGTCGCACATCAAGAGCAACACAGGAATGATCAGGATACCTGTCGCGATCGCGGTGATGAGGATGCTGTTGCGCCAGCCTGTGGTGACGGTCACTTCGACCAGACTGCGCAGGAAGATCAACTGTCCCGCCGCTGACGCCGCCACCAGCAGCCCCGTCACGGTGCCGCGATGTCTGTTGAACCAGCGATTCGCCACCGCCGCACCGATCACATTCGAGATCACCCCCGTGCCGACACCGACGATGATGCCCCAGATCAGGTTGAATTCGACGATACTGCTCATGTTCGACATCAGCCACAAGCCGCCTGACGTCAAGACCAGCCCGCCGAGCATGACGCGCCGCGCGCCAAAGCGATCCACCAGTGTGCCAGCGATGGGTCCGCCAAAGCCGAACGCGAACAGGCTGATGGCGACGCCGAACGACAGGCTGGCGCGCGTCCAGCCGAACTCGTTTTCCAGCGGTACGATGACGACGCTCGGTATCGTGCGGATGCCCGCCGCGAACAGCAGCACAGCGAAAGTGACGAGGACGACGATCCAGGCATAGTGAAAAGGCAGCCGACGCAGCATAATAATGTCCCGTAGTTGAAAGCGCGATTCAGATATTATAGCGTATTAGAACGCGCCACTTGGATAGTCGATTGTACATCGTTGTCTCAACAAGCGGACGAGGCATGCCTCGTCCCTACTCTGCACTATGCACTCTGCACCCCGTACTTTATACTCGTCACTCATCACTCGTTACTCGTCACTCAAACCCTATGCCCACACTCTTTATCGTCCCAACGCCCATTGGCAACCTCGAAGACATCACGCTGCGGGCGCTGCGCATCCTGCGTGAAGTCAGGCTAATCGCCGCTGAAGACACGCGGACATCGCGCGTATTGCTCGATCACTATGACATCCACACGCCAATGACCAGCTACCACGAGCATAACAAGCTGACCAAGCTCGACGCGATCTTCGCGGCACTGGCGGGCGGCGACGTGGCACTCATCTCCGACGCGGGGACACCCGGCATTAGCGACCCCGGCTACGAACTGATCCAGGCGGCGTTGTCGGCGGGGATGCGCGTGGAGGCGCTGCCCGGCGCGTGCGCGGCGATTACAGCACTGGTTGCCAGCGGGCTGCCGACTGAGCAGTTCGTGTTTCTCGGCTTCCCGCCGCGCAAGGCAAGCGACCTGCGCGCCTTCTTCAATGCGATGATGGATGACCCGCGCACGAGCATCCTCTACGAAAGCCCGTATCGGCTGGTCGATACGGTGCGGGCGGCGATTGAAGTGCTGGGCGGCGACCGTCCCGGCTGCGTCGGGCGCGAGATTAGCAAGCTGCATGAGGAGTATACGCGCGCGCCGCTGGCGGAACTGCTGGCGTACTACGAGGCGCATACGCCGCGCGGCGAAGTCGTGCTGCTGATCGGTGGTGCGACGCCGAGCGCGCCGGAGATATGGGACGAGGCGCGCGTACTATCCGCTTTGCGCGCACGGCTGGCGGCGGGCGAACGACTCAAGGACGCAGCGAAAGCGCTGGCGGCGGAAAGCGGCTGGGATCGCAAAGCGATTTACGGGATGGGAGTGGGGGACAAAGAATGACCATCCACTTCACGTCGAAACCAGCACTTCGCTGATTAAAAACAGCGGTGCATCGATACTCTTGATGTCCTGACGCAGCTTTGCCTGTGCTTCCTCCGATAAAAACCCCGCCTCAAAACTGGCGCGATCGGGAAAATCCACCACAGTCATGAAGCGGTACGGCGCACCCTGCTGCACACCTGCCAGCGTCCACTGCTCATCAATGTGGCTGAAGTCGGTGCGCAGTACGCCCGGCACGCTGGCGTTTTCCTGCTGATGTTCCCCCAGTCGCCAGCGTAGAAATTCCGCTTCGTCACTGTCCGGCGGCAGGTTGTAGAGGATTGTCAGGCGTATCATCGTCTTTCTCCTTGCAAAAAGCTTACCATTATTTGCGCCAGGTCACTATCTGTAGACCCGCAAATTCTTCGCTATAATTACGCACAGTTTCCGCCAATCACGTTTACCCGTTGTGAGGATTCATGTCGAACCAGCCTTTGCCATCGCCCGCCGAAGATTACTCCGGGTGGTATAACGATATTGTCTACCGCGCTGACCTATGCGAACAATCGCCCGTGCGCGGTTGCATCATCATCAAACCTTACGGCTACGAAATCTGGGAAGGCATCAAGAACGCGCTCGACATGCGCTTCAAAGCGACCGGACATTCCAACGCCTACTTCCCGCTCTTCATCCCGATGAGCTATCTCCAGCGCGAGGCGGAGCATGTCGAAGGTTTCAGCCCCGAACTGGCGGTCGTCACCATCGGCGGCGGCGAAACGCTGGCAGAACCGCTGGTTGTGCGCCCGACGAGCGAAACCATCATCGGCGAGGCGTTCGCCAAGTGGATCCAGTCTTATCGCGATCTGCCGCTGCTGATGAACCAGTGGGCAAATGTCGTCCGCTGGGAAATGCGCACGCGCCCGTTCCTGCGCACCGCCGAATTCCTGTGGCAGGAAGGGCATACCGCCCACGCCACGCATGACGAGGCAGAAGCAGAGACGCTGCAAATGCTCGATGTCTATGCGGATATGGCGATCAACGTCGCTGCGATCCCGGTCATCAAAGGACAGAAGGCGGAAAGCGAGAAGTTCGCGGGGGCGCTGCGCACGTATTCGATTGAAGCGATGATGGGCGACAAGAAGGCGCTGCAAAGCGGCACCAGTCACAACCTCGGACAGAACTTCGCCAAAGCATTCAACATTCAGTACCTCGACCGGGGTAATCAGCTCCAGCACTGCTGGACGACCTCATGGGGTCTCAGCACGCGCATGGTCGGCGCAGTGATTATGGCGCATGGCGATGAGAAGGGGCTGCGGCTGCCGCCTCGCCTTGCGCCGATTCAAGTCGTGATCGTGCCGATCTTCAAGAACGACGACGAACGGGGGAAGGTGATGGAGGCTGCCGAGCGCATCCACAAGACACTGGCAGGCGCGGGCATTCGCGTCAAGGTTGATGAGCGCGACGATCTATCGCCTGGCTTTAAGTACAACGACTGGGAGATGCGCGGCGTTCCCGTCCGGCTGGAGGTCGGACCGAAGGATGTGGTGAACAATGTCGTCATGTCGGCGCGGCGCGACATGGGCAAGGAAGGCAAGCGCTCGCTGCCACAGGAGGGCATTGTCGCCAGCGTGACCGCGCTGCTCGATGAGATTCAGGCGAGCTTGCTGGCGCAGGCGACAGCGTTCCGTGACGCCAACATCTTCGATGTCAAGACCTATGACGAACTCAAGCAGGTGGTCGAAGCGGGCGGCTTTGCGCGCGGCTGGTACGCGGGCGAAAAGGAAGAGGACAAGCGTATCAAGAATGATACGGGCGCGACACATCGCTGCTTCCCGCTGGAGCAGCCGGGCGACGGCGGTGCTTGCTTCCTGACGAGCAAGCCCGCCGCGCGAGTGGCGTTGTTCGCGAAGGCGTATTGAGCAGACTTACGCCAACCGCAGCGCTTCGACTTCTGCCTTCACAAACGCCGCATCATCATCGCGACCACGCAGCGTCAGGCTGAAGTCGTCGCCGTCCGTCAGCGATAGCTCAAAGCGCAGGAACGGGCAGCACTTGCGCTCCAGCAGCACGAAATCCGTCACCGCGCCCCATACTGCCAGCGGAAAACGGAATGTATAACCGTCGCGGATTTCCTGTGTGTTCTGCACTGTTTGCGCCAGCTTGCGCGCAATTGCCTCATATTGAGCGCGCTGTGCATCCGACAGCACGCCGAAATCGCCGTCACTTGCCATCTCTACTCTATCGCCTTCGTTAGACATGTTTTTCCATGTTTGCATCATAGCACTATCGTGGAGGGCGTCAAACCCGCTTAACGCAAGGCTCGAATTGTTAAGCAACGACCGCGTTATTGAACCTGCTTAATGAAAATTCCTTAACATTTGCTTGATGTTCGCTTGACTTTACACCGTTAGAGTTGTGCATCGGTCAACTTAACACAACCTACCACGCCGGGGGCGCGAAACGACATCTTATGCCAATGCTCGAAGTGACAGATCTCCGTGTCGTCTATCAGAATGGCAATGAAGCCCTCAAGTCCATTACCTTCTCGGCAGAAAAAGGCGAACTCATCGGCGTCATCGGGCGCAGCGGCGCGGGTAAATCGACATTGCTGCGCTGTATTAACGGGATGCAGAAGCCTACCAGCGGCAGCATTGTGCTGGACGGTGTGAACCTGACAGCGATGAACGATGAGCAGCTGCGCAAGGCGCGGCGCGAAATCGGCTTCATCTGGCAGGAGTACAACCTGGTTGAACGCCTGCCCGCCATCACTAACGTCCTGACAGGACGATTGGGCTACAACAACAGCCTTGCCAGTTTCTTCGGTTACTTCAGCACCGAACATCGCGAAATTGCGCTGCGCAGTCTGGAGCAGGTGGGTTTGCTCCATCGCGCCAAGTTCCGCGCAGACAAGCTTTCTGGTGGCGAGAAGCAGCGCGTATCGATTGCCCGCGCCATCAGCCAGCAGCCGAAAATCCTGCTCGCCGATGAACCCGTCGCCAGCCTTGACCCAGAGCTTTCAGTACAGGTATTGGGCGATCTGGCGCGTGTCGCCCGCGAAGTAGGCGTTCTCACACTCGTCAATATTCATCAGGTCGAACTGGCACAGCAGTTCTGCGATCGCCTGGTCGGTATTGCGCAAGGCAAAATCGTCTTTGACGGTCCGCCATCGGAACTAAATATGAACGTTCTCGATGCGATCTATCGTTTCGACAAGAACCTGTCGGAAAAAGATCTGGCAGAACTCGCCAAGCTCCGCGAACTCGTCCCCGTTTAATCAAAGGCTGACCGATGGCAAATATCACCGTAAATCAGGCGAACGCAAAAGGGATGCCCATCCAGCTTTCGCCGGAACAAATCCGCGAGCAGCTGCTGCGCCCGTTTCCGACATTTAATCTGCGCGGCATTCTCATTCTTTTGCTCGTCATCGTCATTCTTGCCTGGAGCTTGAGCGCTGTTGGTCCCAGCGAATTGAACCGCATTACCTCATTTGCTGACCCCTTCATCGCGATGGGCAATTTAATCCTGCGCATGTTCCCGCCTGGATGGGAAGTCGCCAGCGAACAGCCAGTTCAGATTAGCCTGTTTGGGCAGACGATTGTCGATTTCACCATCACCCGCAGCACCATTTCAATCCCAACCGTCGAATATCGCGGGCGCGAGATCGGCGGTTCGATGGAAATCGGCTGGCTGCCCGTCATCACGGCGATGTTTGAGACGATCCAGATGGCGATCATCGGCACGCTCGGTGCCATTGCGATGGCACTTCCGCTATCGCTATTGGCGGCGCGCAATACTTCGCCGCACCCGTTCTTTTACAACAGCACCCGCCTGCTGCTGAATTTCATGCGCTCGATCCCCGAACTGGTCTACGCGCTGTTGTTCGTGGCAGCCGTCGGTCTCGGTCCGTTCACGGGTGTGCTGGCACTGGCGTTCGGTTCGGTGGGTTCGCTGACGCGCATCTTTTCGGAAGCGATTGAGCAAATCAATCCGGCGCAGGTCAACGCCGTGCGCGCGACAGGCGCGAACGGTCTGCAGACCTTCATCTATTCCGTCATTCCGCAAGCCTTCCCGCTCTTCATTTCGTATTCGATTATTTACTTCGAGGCGAATGTGCGTCACGCCACCATTCTTGGTCTGGTCGGCGCGGGCGGTCTGGGCTTCCTGCTCTTCAAGTACACGGGGACGAGCGATTACGACCGTGTGCTGGGAACGGCTATTGTTCTGGTTGTGGCTGTAACGATCATTGATCGTTTTAGCACCTGGCTGCGGTCGCGCTTCATCTAGCGCGGGCAGTGCAGGTTGTCTGTGTTCCATCCTGTTTCCAAGGGAGATTGAGGACAGTATGAAGAAGTTTGCACTCGTAATCGTCGGTTTGTTGATGGTTGCCGCGCTGGGCTTCGGTCTGGTTTCGGCGCAAGATGTCGATCGTACCGGTTGGCCCGAAACGTTCATCATCGGCGTATACCCCGGCGATAATATCGAAGAAGCGCTGGCAGCCGTCGAACCGCTGCGCGCTTATCTGGAAGACACCCTCGGCGTCCGTACCGTTTTGATCACCGGCACCAGCTATAACGCAGTCATCGAAGCGATGGCGGCGGGTCGCGCCGACGCGATGGAAGTCGGTCCGTTCAGCTACGTGCTGGCAGCGGATGTTGCCAACGCGGAAGCGATTGCGGTCGCCAACTACGCAGTTGATGTCAACGTCGATGAAGTTCCCGGTTACTTCAGCCTGATGTTCACCAAGAAGGGCACGGGTATCACCAGCATCGAAGATCTCGAAGGTCGCAGCTTCGGTTTCACCGACCCTGCCTCCACCAGCGGCTATCTGGTTCCGGCGAACGACATCCTTGAAGCGATGATGTTCGATGATGCGGCGCAGATCGAAGAATTTGCCAACGTGACGTTCGCGGGCAACCACCCCACGGTCGTGCTGTCGGTCTTCAACGACACACTCGAAGCGGGCGCGACATTCGATGCCAATCTGCCTGTACAGGCGGACGAAGGCGCGATCACCGAGCTGTGCGGTTACACCGACATGGGCATTGAAGGTCCTGCCACCGCCGAAGAATGGCCTTACCTTGAAGCGCTCACCCGTGAAGAAGTTGTCGCCATGTACGAAGCTTGCCCCGAAGGCAGTATCGCCGTCTTCCACCAGTCACCGCTGATCCCGGAAACGCCGTTCGCCATCAATGCGGCGCTGCCCGAATCGTTCAAGGACGCAGTCCAGGCTGCGCTGCTCGACATCGCCAACAACCAGGAACTGGTCAACGCACTGGAACGCTACTATGTTGACCCGACCGAAAACGCTGGCGTCGAAAGCATTGACGCGCTGTACGACAGCCTTCGTGCGATTGCTACCAATCTCGGTATCGATCTGCGCGCTCGCTAAATCTGACGTAGCATAAATTCTTGTAGGGGCGCAATATATTGCGCCCCTACCATTTCCTGGCGTTCTTTGTGTCTTGGCGGTTTAATATTCTTCTTTCTACGTCTGTTGAAACGGGGATTGTAAATTGTTTTCGCAATCAGACTATCTGACCATCCTCACCCACGCGCCTGCTGATACCGTCAAGCAGGTGGCAGAAGACATACTCAACGCGCTTGGTGAGATTACCGTGCTGGTCAATCGTACCGGGCTGGTGATGCTGCCGTACACGGATACCGCCAAAGGCACGCGCTTTCATCTGGGTGAAGTGCTGGTCAGCGAGTCGCGCGTGCGAATTGGCAGCGGGGCGGAAGGTTACGCGGTGTGCATGGGGCGCGATCTGGAACAATCGATGGCGATTGCGTTGATCGATGCAGCGTTGCAGGCGCAGATCGAAACGACGCAGTTGGAAGCGTTTATCGGTGAACAGCAGGCAGCACAGCAGGCGGCAGACGAACTGCTGCTGCGACAGGTCGAAGCGACGCGCGTGGAACTGGAGACGTTCTGATGAGTTCGCCAGTATATACCTTTGAAGAGGCGCGCGACCGCGAGACGTTCCTCGCGCTGATGTGGGCATTGAGCTATCCGGGGCGCGTCCACACGCTGCCTCAAGGTATGGATGCCATGGCGCAAATTGGGGGGGCGCTGCTCGACCTGGAGACGACGTTC
>Ga0224723_1000995_pt1 | contig 18005 bp, 13 predicted proteins | sample Balambano_FR2_Me_FD_161647 | JGI IMG/M metagenome (GOLD analysis project Ga0224723, IMG submission 161647) | Freshwater sediment microbial communities from Lake Towuti, South Sulawesi, Indonesia - Balambano_FR2_MetaG | ecosystem: Environmental > Aquatic > Freshwater > Lake > Sediment | place...
CCTGAGAACAGGACTTTGGCGCAAACGCGCGCCAACAGCGGGTCCGCTGATGTTGCCCGGCAGGCGAATATCGAGCAGTGCCAGTTCGGGCAGCTCGCCTAATGTGTTGTCTTTATTGGCGTCGTCGATCCATGCGACGGCTTCTTCGCCATCGACAAACGCTGCCCCTTCGATGCCCCACATTTCAAACATCGCCAGCAGCACTTCGTAAATATCGGGTTCGTCTTCAACCACCATCCAGGTAGACAACTCGTGTTACTCCCCCGTCTCTTTTCCGACCGATGTCGATTGCGAAATGCGATTTCAACCAAATCGTAACGGCTTTATGATAGAAATCTCACGGCGTTTAAGCAAACACTTGCCTCAGATGTTCTCAGATTACCCTATAATAAGGATTGAAGCGCGTTTAAGCAGTGTTAAAGAAACTGTGATGCGCCCTGATTTCGAGGAGATTTGCGTATGTGGATGGTGGCGGAAGACGAATCCGATATTCGTAACCTGCTCACGATGATGATCCAGGTGTGGGGACATCACCCGGTCGCGTATGAAAATGGGCAAAAAGTATGGGATTGGCTGGATGAAGTGGAAGCACAGCGCGCGCAGACCGTCCCCGAACTGGTCTTGATGGATATCCGAATGCCGGGTAAAAAAGGGAATGAACTCGCCAACCGCATGCGGACGATCCCGGCATTGCAGGATGTGCCGATTGTGCTGATGACCGCGTTTTCGCTGAGCGAAACCGAGCGCGAACAAATGCGGCGTCAGGACGGCGTGGATCAGATCATCAGCAAACCACTCCCGGATTTTGACGAGCTTCGGAAACTCCTGAACGAGATTCAACACAAAAAGGCGAGCAGCGACCGTGACACCGCCCAACCCTCATGAACTTTCCAGCCTGATCGAACGGGTCGATACGCTTGGCACGGCATCCGAAAGGCTGTTCAGCCGCCTGTACAACGGTTTGGGGCGGCGCAAACAGATTGACGCCGAACTGCTGAAGCGTGACGACTTCATTCAAAAACAGCAAAAAGCCATTGCCAAACGCGATGCCGATTTGCACATGGTGAGCGCAGTACTGGCGACGCTGAATGAAGGCGTGATCGTGCAGGACAACGACGGGCGCGTGGTGATGGTCAATCAGGCAGCGCGCGAACTGCTCGGTACGATCAAGATGTTCTGGGAAAGTGAATTGGGCGCGATGTTTCAGGCATTTCGTGAAACCACTGCGCTCCAAACCGAGATCACGCCGCTTGGCGACCCGCAGCGCGTACAGGTCAATGACAAGATCGTCGGCGCACAGCTTGGCGCATTGGCGGATGAACACGGCAGGCGTATCGGGACGATTGTGCTGCTGCGCGATGTGACGGATACGGTGCTGTCTGAACGTTTGAAAGACCAGTTCATCACGGCGATCAGCCATGAACTGCGCACGCCGATGTCGGTCATTAAAGGCATGAGCGATGTGCTGCTGGAACAAAGTTTGTCGGGTCAGTTGAATACGCGGCTGTTAGATACGCTTTCGCGCAATGTCGATATTCTCGACCGGATGATCACCGAACTGCTGGATATTTCGGAATTGGCGAGCGGCGGTTTCAGCGTGCGCCATGTGCCGGTGCAGCTTGAAGAACTGCTGTGGGGCGTCATCAAGGGGTTGCAGCCAGAAATCAAGCGCGCCGACCTGGATGTATCGTTCATGGTATGCGATGCGGACTATCTGCGCGTGCTGGGCGATGAGGCGCGGCTGCGCTGGGCATTCGGGCATTTGCTGCAAAACGCGGTGCGCTACACCGAACGCAACGGGCACATCATCATGACGGCGCGTTTGGTCAACGCCGAACAGATCGCAGTGCAGATCGTCGATACCGGCGTCGGGATCAGCGAGCGTGATTTACCTCATATTTTCGACCGTTTTTATCGCGGTCAGCCGCGCACGGTGGAAGGCAGACTGATCGACCCGCGCGGTTTGGGTCAGGGTTTGTTCATCGCGCGCAAAGTGACCGAAGCGCATGGCGGCTATCTGTCAGTACGCAGTCAGGTACATCAAGGGAGTATTTTCAGCGCACATCTGCCGCGTGCTGCCGGGGAATGATGGGCGCTCGAATGCGGTGACCGCGTTCCAATCGTGAAGCGCCCGTTTCGCGGTTATGGGTTTGCGCCACAGCGCTGCAAAAAGTTACAATCGGCTCCATCAAACGAACATGCTTGAAACCTGTTTGGAGCAGCCATGAGTTATTCTGGCGCGTTTACGTTTATGCTGCACAGCCATTTGCCTTACGCCCGTTTAGCGGGGCGCTGGCCGCATGGTGAAGAATGGATTCATGAAGCGCTGCTTGAAACGTACCTGCCCTTGCTCGATGTCATGTACAACCTGCGCGATGAAGGCATCGGCTTTCGACTGACGTTCGGGCTGACTCCGGTACTGGCGGAACAGTTGGCAGACCCGCTCATTCTGGAGCATTTCGAGCGTTATGTGGAAGACCGCATAGCGGCGGCAGACCGCGACATCCTGTATTTTTCGGCGGCGGAAAATGCCAACGAACATTTGCGCGTGCTTGCCGATTGGACGAAACAGAATTATGTGCGCGTGCAGGCACAATTTCAGGCTCGATTTGGGCGTGATGTGATTGGCGCGTTCCGCCGACTGCAAGATGAGGGCTGGATCGAAATCACCGCCAGCGCTGCGACCCATGCTTACCTGCCCCTGCTCCGCCGCGACAGCAGCGTATACGCGCAAGTCGAGATGGGCGTTCGCACCTACGAACGGCTGTTTGGGCGCAAACCGAAAAGCTTCTGGCTGCCGGAATGTGCGTATCGTCCGGCATATATCGATGAAACCGGGCGTAAACGTCCAGGCTTGGAACACTTTCTCGCTGCTCACGGCATCAAGGTGTTTTTCACCGAAACGCACACCATCACCGGCGGCAACCCGGTCGGCGTTGCGACGGGAGACGTGGTCGGTCCGTATGGCGCGATCAAGCGGCGCTACGTCATCCCACCGGGTCAGGAAGTCCCCAAGCGCGAAACGACCACGTTCACACCGTATTTCGTGGCAGATACCACGCATTTTCCGTTCAAAGACAATTCTGGCGTAGCCGCGTTGGGGCGGAATGTCCGGGTTGGGCAGCAGGTGTGGAGCGCACAAACGGGCTATCCGGGCGATTTTGATTACCGCGAATTTTATCGCAAGTCCGGCACATCGGGCATACAGTACTGGCGCATCACCAACAACCTGACCCCGCTCGACCAGAAAGAGCTGTATCAGCCGGAATGGGCATCGTGCAAAGTTGACCAGCACGCCGAACATTTCGCGCATCTGGTGGGCGATCAACTGCGAAATTTCCGCAAAAACAACCCGGATGGATACGGGATTGTGAGCGCAAATTATGATACCGAGTTGTTCGGACACTGGTGGTTTGAAGGCGTGCAGTTCCTGCACAAAGTGATTCGTGATTTGGCACAGCACCCGGACATCGAAATGACGACCGCATCGGCGTTTGTCGAAGCGCACCCACCGACGGAAGTCCTCAATTTGCCGGAAAGTTCATGGGGGACGGGCGGCAATCATTTTGTGTGGGATAACGCCGAAAATCATTGGATGTGGGAACCGATCTACGAAAGCGAAACACGCATGGAGACGCTGGCTGAAGCTTACAGCGACGCGACGCCAGATGAAATGTGGGTACTCAACCAGGCAGCGCGCGAATTGATGCTGTTGCAGAGTTCGGACTGGCAGTTTTTAGTCACGACCGGACAAGCGCGCGAATATGCGATTCAACGCTTCAGTCAGCATCATGATCGCTTCACAAAGCTGGCGGAAAGCCTGGAAGCGCGCACGCCGAACGTCGAACTGGCGCGAGAATTACACGAACTGGATAAAGTGTTCGCTGACCTCGATTATCGCTGGTTTCGCCCGTATGAAGTGCAGGACACGCAGTCGTGATGCGCCTGCGTTGAGAGTTGAGTCCGGTTGTACCAATGGGGTTGAAGATGGACTATCGGTATTTAGGCAAAAGCGGGCTGAAAGTCAGCGAGTTGTGTCTAGGTGCAATGACGTTCGGGCGCGAATCGACCGAACAGGAAAGTATTGCCATGATGAACGCCTTCACAGATGCAGGCGGAAACTTCATTGATACGGCAGACGTGTATTCGCGCGGCGTTTCCGAAGAAATCGTCGGGCGCTGGCTGAAAACCAAACTGCGCGATCAAGTCGTCGTGGCGACCAAAGTCCGTTTCACGATGGGCGATGGCGTGAATGATGTCGGCGTCAGCCGTACACATATCCTGGATGGCGTCGAAGCGAGTTTGCGCCGACTGGGGACGGATTACATCGACCTGTATCAGGTTCACTGCTGGGATCGGGGTACGCCGCTTGAAGAAACGCTCAGCACGCTGGATAGTCTGGTCAGGACTGGCAAAGTGCGCTACATCGGCGTGAGCAATTACACCGGATGGCAGCTCCAGAAAGCAATCGACCTGAGCAAAGCGCACGGGTGGGAAGCGTTCATCTCGCTGCAACCCCTGTACAACCTGCTCGACCGCACGCTGGAATGGGAACTCGTTCCGGTATGCCTGAATGAAGGGTTGGCGATCATCCCATGGAGTCCGCTGCGCGGCGGGTGGTTGAGTGGCAAGTACAAACGTGGCATGACGGCGCCACCGGAAAATACGCGCATCGATGAAGCGTCACAGCGCGGGTGGAGCGAAAACTGGGATAATTACGCCAACGAACGCACGTGGTCGATCCTGGACGCGCTGCTGCGCGTGAGCGAAGAAACCAGCAAGACTCCGGCACAAGTCGCGCTGCGCTGGGTGCTGCAAATGCCCGGTGTGACTGCGCCGATCATTGGCGCGCGCACACGGCTTCACCTGGAAGATAATCTCGGCGCTGTCGGTTGGTCGCTGACAGAGGCGCAAATGCGTTATCTGACAGAAGTCAGCCAACCGGCGTTGGTGTACCCGTATGACTTTATCCAGCGCAATATGGGCAGCCGCTGAACCGCGAAAGGCACCACGATGAAGATATTGTTCACCAGCGCCGAAGTCGATCCGTTTGCGAAAGTCGGCGGGTTGGCGGACGTGGTCGGGTCGCTGCCGAAAGCGCTGCGCGCGCTTGGCATCGATGCGCGCGTGATTATGCCCGATTATGGGTTCATCGATAAAAACCGATGGGGCGCGCGTTATCTGCTGTCGTTTGAAGTGTACCGCCGCACCGGTGTGACCCCGTGTGAACTGTACATGACCGATTACGAAGGCGTGCCGATTTTTTTCCTGCGCGCCGACCCGTATTTTGGACAAGAGCCGGAAGTGTATCTGGGTTGGGATGCAGACGTACAGCGCTTCGCCTTCTTTTCACAGGCATGTCTGGCGGCATGTGATGCGCTGCGCACTCAGCACGATTGGATGCCCGACATCGTGCATACACACGATTGGCATACCGCACTGATCCCGTTACTGATCAGCCATGCACGACGCGAAAACCCGGCATGGTCACGCATCGGGACGATGTTCACGATCCACAACATGGCGTATCAGGGCGAGTATGTCGGCGGGTGGATGTTCGAACTTGGCATTCCCGGACGCGAAGAACACCCTGACCTGGTGCGGTTCGGCAAAACCGATAACCTGATGGCGATGGCATTGGCGTACAGCGATATTCTCACCACCGTCAGCCCGCGCTACGCGGTCGAAATTCAGTTTCCGTATCAGGGGTATGGGCTGGATCAACTGCTGCGAACGCGCACGCTCGATTTGTACGGAATCCTGAACGGGATCGATGTCGATCACTGGAATCCTGCTACCGACCCAACCCTCGTTTCGCATTTCGACGCCGATGATTTCGACAGCCGACGGCTCGCCAACAAACGCCAGCTTCAACACGATGTCGGGCTGCCTGTGCGCGATGACGTGCCGTTAGTCGGCTTGATTAGTCGGCTGGTGTGGCAAAAAGGCGTCGATCTGGCGATTCCGGCGCTGCGCGATATGCTAAAAGACAGCGACGTACAGTTCGTCGCTTTAGGGTCGGGCGACCCCGACGTTAGTCGCGCGCTGGCACAGCTTGGTGATGACTACCCGGATCAGGTACGTGCATGGATCGGTTTCAATGCAGCTATCGCTCAGCGTATTTATGCCGGGTGCGATGTCTTCCTGATGCCCAGCCGCTACGAACCGTGCGGCGTCGGTCAAATGCTGGCGATGCGTTACGGCGCGCTGCCGTTGGTGCGCGAAACGGGCGGCTTGGCGGATACCGTTGCCAATTACGACAACGGCGCGGCGGATGTGGGAACAGGTTTCGTATTTCTGGAAGAATCGCCCGCCGCAGTTGCGGGAACACTGCGTTGGGCGTTGGCGACGTATCGTCAAAACCCCATGGCATGGCGGCGCATGCAGGAACGCGCAATGCGGACAGATTTTAGCTGGCACAAAAGCGCAGCAGCATACATCGCGCTGTATACCCAAATTACCCGAAGGAGAGAGAACGTCGTATGAAGACCAAAGCAGTCATTCTGGCGGGCGGCGAAGGCACGCGACTGGCAACGCTGACCACCAAACGCGCCAAACCCGCCGTACCGTTTGCTGGAAAATATCGCATTATTGATTTTACATTGAGCAATTGTGTGAATAGTGGCATTTTCGATGTGCTGATTTTGACTCAGTATCGTCCGCACAGCCTGAACGACCACATCGAACGCGGTCGCCCGTGGGATCTGGATCGCTCGTTTACGGGCGGCGTGCAGGTGTTGCAGCCGTACAAAGGACGCTACGACACCGATTGGTACACCGGCACCGCCGACGCAGTCCAGCAGAATGTCAATTTTGTCCGGCGCGGACGCCCGGATTATGTCCTGATCCTGTCTGGCGATCACATCTATCAGATGGACTATGACACGCTGATTCAGTTTCACCGCGACAAACGAGCGGATGCGACGATTTGCGCGATCACGGTACCGCTCGACGAAGCCAGCCGCTACGGCATCCTGGATGTGGACAGCGAATCGCGCATCGTCAATTTTGTCGAAAAACCTGCCGAACCGCCGAGCAATCTCGCCAGTATGGGTGTGTACGTTTTCAATTATGATGTGCTGGAACGGCTGCTGAAAGAAGACCACGAATCGCCATCATCGAACCACGATTTTGGTAAAGACATCATCCCGCGCATGGTGCGCGAAAAGATGGATATCTACGCATATCTCTACGGCGGCTATTGGCTGGATGTCGGCACGATTGAGTCGTACTGGGAAGCGCATATGGATTTGCTGGCGTCGCCGCCATCGCTCAATCTGAATGATCGCACATGGATCGTGCATACCAAGAGCGAAGAACGCGCGCCATCTCAAATCGCATCGGGCGCAAGCATCCGCAACAGCATGATTTGCAATGGCGCGATCATCAGCGAAGGCGCAATCGTCGAACGGTCGATCCTGTCGCCGGGAGTCTTCGTCGGACCGAATGCTGTCATCCGCGAATCGATCATCCTGACCGACAGCTATATCGAAGCCAATGCCGTCGTCGAACGCTGTATTCTCGATAAAATCGTGATCGTCGGGGCGAACGCGCGCGTCGGCGCGATCAATGAAGTGGGCGATATCGGCGTGACCAGCATCGGCAAAAACGCGCATATCCCCGCCGGGTTCACCATCGGACCAAAATGTATTCTGGGGACGGATATTCGCCTGGAAGATTTTGAGCCGTACAGGATAAAGTCGTGCCAGGTGGGACAAAACTAGGCTATTCGGGCAAACGCTGACGGTTGAATTGGAACGGGGATGGTATCGGGCGACCGCGTTGGTCGCCCCGTTGTGTTTCTGGTATCGGAATTACGCTTCGACCGCGTCCGACGTCTGCACCACCGAATTATCGCCACTGAACGGGTTCGGCACATAACGGTCTGCTTCCCAATCGTTATGCCATTCCGACCCGTTGACGAGATAGCGAAACTGGAATTCTTTGTTCTTTTCGAGATCGAGCGTCACCGTGAAGCCGCCATCTTTTTGGCGTTTCATGGGGGTCGCCTGTTCGTCCCAACCGTTGAAATCTCCGACGAGATATACCGTTTCCCCTTGCACACTGGAGGGCAGCGAGAACGTGACCTTGCACACCGGCTTGGTCTTCAAAAACTGCTTCTTCAGCATTGTCATAGTCCATCCTGAAGTGATTGGTAAATCTGATAAATGCGATTGAACAGCCATGTTGTGAATGTTCAACGCCAGTTTGTGTTGTATCACAATCTGATTTGTTTGAGAATGCCAAAGTTGTGAATGTTTGCACAAACTCTGGTACAGAAACGCCTTGTATTTTCGACAACGCTGTAGCGTCGCCATTCACAAAAACAGCCATTCTGCACAAATGTGCGGCGCATGTTCTTAAAGCTGCCCGCTTACGTCATCCTGTTGCTCATCTGCCTTGAAAACGCTATCTTGTATCCCGATCATCACACAGGAGTAAGCGTCCACATGGTCAAACCTGTCGCAATCGTCAGCGTTGTCCCGAACCTACCCGAGTCGCTTAAGCGAATGAAAGAACTTGCATTCAATCTGCGCTGGGCATGGAATCATGAAGCGATTTCGCTTTTTCGTCGTCTCGACCGCGATTTATGGGAAAACACCGGGCATAACCCCATCGCCGTTCTGGGGAATATCGACCAGCAGCGTTTGCACGATGCTGCCGACGATTCGGCGTTCATGGCACATTTTCACCGCGTGCTGGAAGATTTCGACGCTTATATGGCAGATACCGATACCTGGTACAACCAGCAGTTCACGACGCTGAACAAGGCGGTTTACGCCTATTTTTCGATGGAATTTGGCATTACGGAATGCGTACAGAATTATTCGGGCGGGTTAGGCATTCTGAGCGGCGACCATCTGAAAAGCGCGAGCGATCTCGGGCTGCCGTTGGTCGGCATCGGTTTGCTGTATCAGGAAGGCTACTTCCGCCAGTATCTCAATGCGGATGGCTACCAGCAGGAATTGTATCCGATCAACGACTGGGCAAATCTCCCGGTGACGCTGATGCGTGACGCCGATGGCGCCGTCATCAAGATCAGCGTGCCACTGCCAGGACGTGAACTGTACGCTCAAATCTGGCGGCTGCAAGTCGGGCGCATCCCGTTGTATCTGCTCGACTCGAACATCCCCGATAACGCGCTTGAAGAAGATCGTAACCTGACGGATCGGCTGTATGGCGGCGACCGACGCACGCGCATTCGGCAGGAACTGCTGATGGGCGTCGGCGGGATTCGCGCGCTCGAAGCGCTGGGGATTCACGCGGATGTATGCCACATGAACGAAGGACATTCGGCATTTCTGGCGCTGGAACGCTGTCGTAACTTCATGCGTGAACACAAGGTCGATTTTTACCAGGCGCGCGATATTCTGGCGTCGTCGAATATTTTCACCACCCATACGCCAGTCCCGGCGGGGTTAGAACGCTTCGGCTACGACCTGATCGACGAGCATTTCACCCAGTATTGGTCGCTGCTCGGATTGAACCGCGATCAGTTTCTCGCGCTCGGTCGTGAAAACATGGGCGATTACGATCTGTTTTCGATGGCGGTGCTGGCGCTCAATCTGTCATCCCATGCCAATGGTGTAGCCAAGCTGCACGGCGTGGTATCGCGCGAACTCTGGCAGTGGATGTACCCGAACATCCCGCAACACGAAATTCCGATTGGCGCGGTGACGAACGGCGTGCATACCCAAACATGGGTGAGCGCCGAAATGGCGACGCTGTTTGATCGCTACCTGAACCCACGCTGGCGCACCCAGGAATACCGCCCGGAAATCTGGGGGGAAGTCGATAGCATCCCCGATACCGAATTATGGCGCACGCACGAACGCCGCCGCGAACGCCTGATCGCATTCACGCGCAAACAAGTAGCCGCCGCGCTGCACAAGCGTGGGGCTTCGGCGGCTGAACTGCAAAGCGCGGAAGAACTGCTCAACCCGGACGCGCTGACGTTCGGTTTTGCGCGCCGCTTCGCTACGTACAAACGGGCGACGATGTTGTTCCGTGACCCGCAGCGATTGGCGACACTGCTCAACAACCCGGAACGCCCGGTACAGATCATTTTTGCAGGCAAAGCCCACCCGCACGACACCGAAGGCAAGGAATTCATCCGCCAGATTGTGAAGATGTCGCGGATGCCGGAGTTTCGACACGCGCTGGTGTTCATCGAAGATTACGACATGAATGTCGCGCGCTATCTGGTGCAGGGGGTGGATGTCTGGCTGAACAACCCGCGTCGTCCGAAAGAAGCGAGCGGCACAAGCGGCATGAAAGTCATCTACAACGGCGGCTTGAATTGTTCGATTCTCGATGGCTGGTGGGACGAAGGCTATGACCCATCGGTGGGGTGGGCGATTGGCAACGGCGAAGAATTCAGCGACGCCGAAGCCGATTTGCAGGATCATGTCGAAAGCGCGGCGCTGTACAACGTGTTGGAAAACGAGATCATCCCGCTTTATTATGATCGTGGGCGCGATAATGTGCCGCGTGAATGGGTGCAGAAGGTCAAGAATTCACTCAAGAAGCTTGCGCCGTACTTCAATACCCATCGGATGGTGCAGGAATACACCGAAAACATGTACGTCCCTGCCTATCGACGGTATCAACAGATGACGACGCCGGATATGGCGGCAGGCTTGAACTTCTCCAGATGGCGTCGTCGTTTGGGTGAAGTCTGGGAACAGGTACGTATCGTGAATGTCGATGTCGCGCGCAAAGCGGTACAGGTCGGCACGCAGTTGGAAGTCAAAGCGTCGGTCAATCTTGGGGCGCTGACGCCGGAAGATGTGCGCGTGCAGTTGTATTATGCGCCGCTGACCCCACACGGCGATCTGGGTGCAGATGGCGAAGCCATCAACATGCAGCCTGTCAACGGCGGCAGCGGGTCGGTGACATTCGCGGCAAATGTCACCTACGATACCAGCGGCGAACGCGGACTTTCGGTGCGCGTCGTGCCGCATCATGAAGGCTTGGTCAACGATTTCCAGTTGGGCATTGTGCGCTGGGCGCAGTAAACATCGGGCTGTGGAAAACGAACGGACGACCGTGCAGGTCGTCCGTTTTGATTCAGCCGCGAATCAACATCGGAATGTCTCTCAGTTTCGGCGGGCTGCCAGCAAGCAGAATTCCGGCTCGGAACACGCGCGCGGCGATCCACATCGCCACGACGACGGATAACGCCAGCAATCCGATGCTGAGCGCGATCTGAAATGCGGGGACTTCTGTGACCACCAGCCGCGCCGTCATCGATACCGGGGCAGTGAGTGGGAAAATGCTCAAAAAGACGGCGAACGACGCATCCGGCGAACTGGCGAAAACCGGCAAAAAGTACAACGGCGCCATCGCGGGCAGGACGAACAGCACGGCGTACTGCGGACCTTCGCGCATGGAATTGGAAAAAGCGCTGATAATGCTGTACACGGCAGCAAACAGCAGGTACGACAGCACAAAATACATGAACAGGATGGGCAGCAGGTCGAGCGGGATTTGAATTTGCGCCAATGTCGCTAGAATGCTGATGCTTTGCCCGATGCGTTCGCCGCTGCCCGCCAGCGACGTGAGCGCGATCATGCCGAATACCCACACGCTGACTTGCAGCAGCCCCAACAAGCCTAAGGCGAGAATTTTCCCCGCTAAAAGCTGCATCGGGCGCAGCGAAGCGACCAGGATTTCGATCAGGCGGGTCTCTTTTTCTTCGATCAGGGTTTGCATCAGGTAGCCGTTGGTCATGAACAGCGTCGTGATCAGCGTGATCACGAAAGCGTAGACGAGCAGAAACGACGCATCTTCGTTCGCTTCTCCGCCTTCGATGGTGGTGAGCGACAGATTGGTTTCGGTATACGTCGCCGGGTCGAACAGTCGTGACGTCACCGCCGGGTCAATGCCTTGAGCGAAGTAGCCACGCACCAATCGCGCCAGATTATCATCACCCAGACGATTGAACTGAAATTCGGGCAGCACGGTCGTGACCGTGCCATTTTCCGCAAAATCGGACTCGATGATGTAGACGACTTCCTGTGTACCGGACTGAACTGCCGCTTGTGCTTCTTCTGACGTCGTGTAGCGCGTCCAGGTTTCGGGCAGTGGTGCATCATCGAACAGACCGGTGAGATCGACAAACCCGGCGTCGTCGATGTCGCCAAATTCAAACTGTGCAGTCAGTTCCTGCATCGCTTCCGGGTCATCGGCGGGGTTGTTCGATGCCGCCGCGCCAGAAATCAGCGTGGTGAGCGCAAACAGCACCACCGGGACGCCGAATGTGGTGAATAAAAATCCAGGTCGGCGGATGTTCCGCAGCAGTTCATACGTGAAGACGCTCCAAAAGTGTCCGCGCATGGTGGCTTTATCCTTTCGTGGGCGCATTTTCGACGGGCGCAGAGGCGGTGGTCGCCATGGTGGGCGCGCGGCGAATGGCGCTCAAAATCTGCATCAGGTTCGGGCGTTTGCCGTACAGCAGCAGCGCCCACCGGAAAACACGGGCGGACGCCCAGACGACGACGAGCGTCGTCAACAGCAGAATGACAATGCTCAGGATCAACTGCTCGGTTGGCACAGAACCAAAGCCCAGCCGCATCATGACCGTGATCGGCGCGGTGAACGGGAACAGCGTCAGGAATGTCATCAACGGACCGTCGGGGTCAGTAATGAGCTGGACGATGAAGAAGAACGGAATCGAGAACAGGAGTGAAAAAATCCCGGCGATCTGCCGGCTTTCCTGTTCAGTGTTGGTGACGGCACCAACGCCAGCGAAGATGCTGGAAAGCAGGAAGTAGCCGAGCATAAAATACACCAGCCCGACCCCGATCAGATCTGGCGGGATCGTCACGCCACGCAGCGCTGGAATGCCTTGTCCAAGATTAAGGGCGATCAGCCCACCGGCAACCCACACTGCCAACTGCACCAATCCCAACGCGCCCAAGCCCAGAATTTTGCCGAACAGCAGTTGAATCGGCGTGACGGTTGTCACGAGAATTTCCATGATGCGGCTCGATTTTTCTTCGACGATGCTGCTCATCAGGTAACTGCTGGTGGTTTGCGAACCGATCAGGAAGACGAACACGAAAATGAACGGCGCAAAAAACAAACCGACCACCGCTTCACTTTCCAACCGCCGCCCGTTATCCAACGTCAAAATCGTGTTGTTGATCGGCTCGATCAGGCGATCAATCTGCGCCGGCTGCAAATCACGCCCCAGGTTGGCGATCAAAAAGGCATCGAACTGGTCGCGCAGCGCTTGCGGCACGCTGCCGTCACTGACGATCTGTACCTCGCCTGCTTCAAGATAATCTGCTGGCACGACAAAATACGCGCCAATCGCGTCGCTATCCAGCGCGGCGCGAGCTGCTTCGACGGTCTGGTATGCTGCAAAGTCCTGCGGCACACTCACGGCATCCATCAGCACGCCGGATTGATCGACAAACCCGACAGCGCCGATACGTTCGGTATTGTCCTGGGTATCGCTGATCACGGCGAAGACGACAAACAATAGAATCACGACGATCAACGGTACGCCAAACGCGGCGAACAAAAATCCGCCTCGGGTCAGATTGTGAACGAATTCGCGGCGCGCGATCATGAGCGCTTTGTTCATGTTATGCTCCCATACGTCCCTGTTCGACCACCTGGATAAAGATGTCGTTCAAACGCGGCACTGCCAGTTCAAAACGCCGCACATGAATATCTTCGCGCCGCGCGATCTGTTCCAGCACGTGGTCGGGCTGTGTATGCGCCGCCAGAAACAGCAGCGTCCCGCGCCCATCGTTTTCGGCTTCGACGCGCTCGACGCCGGGCAGCGACGCCCAATCTCCCTGACCTTCCACGATGACGGCGGGCAGCGCGTAGCGGCTGCGGACTTCATCGACTTTGCCGTATAACGCTTGCTGACCACGATTGATCATCAGCAGCCGATCCGCAAGATATTCGACCTGGTACATCTGGTGGGTACTCATGACCACGGCGCCACCTTTGGCGCGGAACTGCTTGATCAGGTCTTCGATGACCAGCGTATTGACCGGGTCAAGCCCACTGAACGGTTCATCGATGATGATCAATTCCGGGTCGTGCAGCATGGTCACTGCAAACTGAACTTTTTGCTGCATCCCTTTGCTGAGATCGCTGACTTTTTTCCTGGCGAACGCTGCCAAATCGAGCTGTTCCAGATAGGTCATGCTGCGTTTACGCGCGTCAGCCGTCGATAAGCCTTTGAGCTGACCGAGATACGTCATCACTTCGATCACCGGGACGCCGCGATACAACCCGCGCTCTTCTGGCAGATAACCGATACGGTTTTTGATCGCTTCGTCCAGTTTGCCGCCCAACACACGAATCGTGCCAGTATCGGGCTTCAGAATATCCAGGATCATGCGGATGGTCGTGCTTTTGCCCGCGCCGTTCGGTCCCAGCATGGCAAAAATTTCACCTTTGTACACCTCGAAGGCGAGGTCGCGCACTGCCTGAAAACTGCCATACAATTTCGAGATATGTTCCACCTGAATCACGGACTGATTCATGATCGCTCCTTTGTTCTGCCTGCGTTTTCGGCGCAAAACTTAAGAAAACTATCGATTGTTGCAGTGCATTTGTGTGCTACACTGCTCATAAATCATCATTCGCACCCTATACGTATCAGGCTGTAATTGATTGCTTGGCTGAACGTTAGGGTTGCGTGAATACCTGTCTTTACGAGAGGTAGTCATTCATGAAGCGCCACATATTAATAGTCGATGACGAGATCGGCGCCCTTACGTTGATCGGCATCATGCTCGAACGCGGCGGTTTCCAGGTCCTCAAGGCTCGTGATGCCGACGCGGCGTTGCATATTTTGCAGGACCAAACCCCAGACTTGATCATTCTGGATGTGATGATGCCGGGTATGGATGGGATTGAATTATGTTCGCTGATCCGCCAGCGCGACACCTTCCGTGTGACGCCCATCCTGATTTTGTCTGCGCGCGGCGACGCCGAAAGTATCATACGTGGAATTGAAGCGGGCGCAAACGATTATCTGCCCAAACCGATTCTGCACCATGATCTGGTCTCGAAAGTCCGTTCCATGCTCGCTCAAAGTCTCGGTGAGATGTAGGTCGAGCGGGAGGGTGCGGCGTCAGCCTCCGTATAACGCTCGATAGATGGTGTAGTACCCATAAATGCGCTGCACATAGATGCGTGTGCTGTCGATGGTGATGGTGGAGATGAAGGCGTCGTGTTCGCCACCGCTCAAATCACGCCAGGTGATGGCGCGCCCAGGACCGGCATTGTAACCGGACAGCGCGGCTGTCACGCTGCCATCCAGCGTTCGCAGATTTTCGCCCAGATAATACGCCCCGAATTCGACCGCCGCATAAGGACGGAACAGATCGGTGTGTTGATAATCGGGGAACTGAAGCTGTACTGCGATGTATTCCCCCGTGCTGGGAATGACCTGTGTCAGTCCTTTTTCACCTGCCGCCGCCGTCGCATAGCGGTCGAACAGACTTTCATGTCGGATCAACGAGAGCAGCAGCAGTGGATCAACTCCATGACGCTGACCTGACGCCAGCACGACATCGGCATAATAAGCCGGGTAGCGCAGCCGTGCGATGAATGGCGGCGCCTCCAGCGTGCCGATGTTCGCGGTACGGATAATGTACGATGCGGCAACGATGGAATTCTGATACGCGGTCAATTCTCGCAGATAAAGCGCGAGCTGATAACTGGCGAGCGGGTCGGTCTGATTTTCATCGACCATGTCGCTGAATTCCGCGCGCGCTTCGTCCACCGCGCCGACTGTCCATAGTTCAGTGCCGCGTATCATGCGCGGGTCATTCGCCATTTGTGGCGGCAGCGTCGCCAGATCGCCCGTTACGTCCAGCGCGAATGTCTGGCGCAGCCAATCTTCGGCAGCCGTCTGTGTCTGTTCGTCATCGATTTGCAGATTCACCGCGCCGGGGGGTTGAAACGGCGCGGTGCCATCGACAATATCGCGCGCGCGGGCGGAAAAGTAACTGTCCGGGGCGGCAGACGCGGCGCGCGTCAGCGCATCTATACCCATCGTCGAATCGCCGCGTGTCAGCGCCAATCGCCCCGCCGAAAGCAGCGCATTCGCCTGGTCTTCGCCCGTGGTCTGCGCCGCCACTTCAAAATACAGCCGTTCCGCGCCGCGCGCATCGCCCGTGTTGAGCGCCGCGCCCGCCGCCAGCAGCAAGCCGCTGACTGCCTGTTCGCTGTTGGGGTGCAGTGTCGCCAACTGCTCGAAAATCGCGCGCCCCTGCGCGGGTTGATCGTTGGTGCTGTACAGGTAGCCCGCGCGCCATAACGCTTCGGGCGCTTCGGGCAGATAGTCGTAGGTGCGGGCGATATTTTCGTAGAAAGCAATCGCCGCCGGTATATCGCCGTTCAGGAAACGGGTACGCCCCTGTTCGAGCAGCGCCTGACCGAACTGCGGTGTCGTGGAATACTGATCGATGATGGTCTGAAATGCCGTCAACGCCGCCGTCGAATTGCCGATTTCGCGGTATGCGCGCCCTAACAACAAATAATACTCAGGGTCGATTTCGGTGCTGGCAGTTTCGGTGGTATGGGCATTGATAGCGATGATCGCGCCGGGATAGTCGCCAAAAGCGAATGCCGCGCGTCCACGCAAGCCGTTATCGACTGGAATGCCGCGCTCGGCAAGTTCTGAAGCTGCGGTGTAGGCTGCCGCCTGAATCGTGTAGTCGGTCAGAATCCGCTGAAAGCGAAGCATGGCATTTTCGAGATCGCCCCCCGCCAGCAGCGCTTGCGCTGCCGCCAGTTCGATATTGGCACGATAAGGTGCGTTGACCGCGACGGCGAGGATCGCATCGTACTGCGGTATCGCATCGCGCGGTCGCCCAGCGCCGATCAGCGCTTGCGCCACACGCTCGCGCAGCGCCAACTGTGGCACTAGACTGCGGCTGGCATCCGCCGCACGCTGATAGTTGCTGATGGCGGCTTCGGTCTGACCCAGTGCCAGCAGCCCATCGCCGATGCGTTCATAGGCATAACTGTCGATCAAGCCGGGACGCAGTTCGAGATAGCGGCTGAAATCGTTGACCGCTTCCACCCAGCGACCCAACCCCAGATAGGCATCACCGCGCAGGAAATACGCCTGCCCGACGCGCGGATCGCTGGCGAACTGGTCGATGAACAACGTCATCGCCTGTGCCGATTGGTGGAACAAACCTTCCCGCAGTGCGCTGATACCGAGTTGAAATGCTGCCGTTGCGCGCGCGTCCGCCGGGAGCGACTCACCCTGCGCGAGAATGTCACTGTATGCCGTGACAGCATTTTCGTAGAAGCCGTTGATTTGATAGCCGCGTGCCTGCGCCAGGATTTGTTCGACAGGTGCGTTCAGCGTTGGGATTGCGGTTGGCTGCGGTTGCAGTGCTGTAGTTTCGGTCGGCATCATTTGCGCGATGTTCGGCGTATCACCGCCCACCGCCACATTGTCCACAGCGACATCAGGCGTCGGTGGCTGACCCGTCACGATGATATAGATCGGTTCGCTTGGCACGCATCCGGCGATCACGACGACCGCCGCCAGTGAGATAACCCATCGTTGAGATTTATTGTTCATGTACCCGATTGTATCAGCCTGTCGGTACAGACTGTAGGGGCGAACCCGTTGATCGCACAAAATCCGTCATCGTCATCGGGTGGGACTCAGGTCGCCCGCCAGCCACGGCATCCCATACGCGACCGTTAGTGAGCCAGCTTCGCCCAGTGCGCGCCCCAGTGTGTGGGTATCGGTGTACGTCCACCAATGTTCCGCCGAGGGGATAATCCTGACGTTGAAATCGGTGACGACCAATGCGCTCAGACTGCGCTGCACGTAGCGAGCGTGTGCGCTGGGCTGCGCGGGTGTAGGCTGATCGGTACGTGTGAGCGTGATGCGAAAACGCGACGGTTTGCCTTCCGCATAGTACAAATGCTGAACGTCGATGAACGCAGTCAGCCCATCCCCCAAGGGTTTGCTGAACCGGAACTGACCGCCTGCCCACTGC
>Ga0224723_1000996_pt1 | contig 17986 bp, 15 predicted proteins | sample Balambano_FR2_Me_FD_161647 | JGI IMG/M metagenome (GOLD analysis project Ga0224723, IMG submission 161647) | Freshwater sediment microbial communities from Lake Towuti, South Sulawesi, Indonesia - Balambano_FR2_MetaG | ecosystem: Environmental > Aquatic > Freshwater > Lake > Sediment | place...
CGCCGGGTCCGCCATCGCGTGGCAGCGGAACGGCAGGGAGAGGCGCGCGTGGTCGCGGATCGTTGCCGACAAATGCCGGTTCCCGCAGGCAGCGAACAGGGCTTCATGGAAGCGTTCGTTCTCGGCGTGGATGGCCGAGAGATCGCCGGCCTCGACCGCCGCCGCATGCGCCGCCTCGATGGCGCCGAGCCTGGCCAGCAGTTCGGGCGGGGGCGGCAGGGGAATGCGCCGCGCGGCCTCGGCGTGCAGGATCTCGCGCACCTCGGTGATGTCCTCGACTTCGGCGGCGGAAAAGCTGCGGACCTGCGCGCCGCGGTTCGGCACGTGCACGACCAGGCCGTCGCGCGCGAGGATCTGCAAGGCTGCGCGCACGGCGTGCCGCGTGGCGCCGGTGCGCGCGATGATGTCGTCCTCGATCAGGCGCTCCCGCGGCAGAAGACGCCCGAACAGGATGTCCACGCTGATCCGGGCGACCAGCACCTGGACCGCCGCCGCGGGACGGCTTGGCTTGACCATGCAATTTCCATAGCACAACCCGCTCACGGCGCGGGAAGCCGGCGCGCCCAAAGCGACTGCCGTGCCGTTCTTCGCGGCACGTCCGGGCACCGGCCCGACATGACCGGGCCATCGACTACACCTGATTGAGCAGCGGCTCGATGATGAGGTCGCCGCTTGCGAAGCGGCGGCCATGCAGCTGCGAGGCGACGGGATCGTTGGTGTCGCCGTCCAGCACCATCGCCGCCATCATGCGTCCGACGGCGGGCGAGGTCATGAAGCCGCGATAGGAGGAGACCGCGACGAAGATGCCAGGGCACTCGGTCTCGCCAAGGATCGGCTGCATGTCGGGCGTTACGCTGGAAACGCCGGCCCAGCTGCGCAGCACCGGCAGGTGGGCAAGCCCGGGCACGAGATCGACGATCAGCGGCGCCGCGTAGCCAAGGAAACCCCCGGTCGAGCGCGTCTCGGTGCCGGTGCGGGCGCGTGACACCGTGAACACCACCGACCCGCGATCGATCTGGTTCACCGCGATGTGGTGCTCCAGCGAAACGAGGATCGGTTTCACCGCGGGCGGCGCCCGCGCCGTCACCAGGATCTCCTTCGGCAGCGGTACGACCGGCGGTGCGACGCCAAGCGGCGCGAGCAGCTCGGGCGCTGCCCAGTCGGTGCAGATCAGGATGCGCCCCACATCGACCGAACCGGAGGAGAGGGTAACGCGATAGGTGCCGGCGATCGGTTCGATCGCCCGGGCGCGCGTGCCGTAGCGTACTTCCACGCCCTGGCGGCGGCAGGCCCGCAGCAGCGCATCCAGCCACCGGAAGGGCGAGGCGCTGCCATCCTTGCCGCAGAACGTGCCACCGACCAGGCGATCGCGCCCCAGCGCGGGGACCAGGCGGATGCATTCCTCGGCGGACAGTATCGCGCTCGGCACGCCGAAGCGCTGCTGCGTTGCCACCGCCACGGAAAGGTGACGCATCGCCTTCTCGGAATGCGCCAGCACCAGGTAGCCGTCCTGCCGCAGTTCGATGCCAGGCGGATAGTCGAGCTGTTCGGCCGCGGTTTCGAAGAAGGCGATGCTTTCCTGGCAAAGCCGAATATTGAGCTCCAGCCCCCATTGCATGCGGAAACCAGCGCCATTGCGGCCCGATGCGCCGCCGGCGAACTCGCCTTCGTCCACCACCAGGATGCGCGTGCCGTCGCCCCGCCGCGACATCCACCAGGCCGACGACAGGCCGAACGCGCCAGCGCCGACGATCAGCACATCGACGGTTTCGCTCATGCTGCGGTCTGCCTGGCCAGCGCCGCCAGCGTCACCGGCCGGGCGAGCGGCCGCGGCGTCATCATGCGTAGCGGTGGGGTGCCGGTGAAGGATGCGGCGAGAGCGGTCACCATCGGCATGCAGGTGCGCCCACCGCACCAGCCCATGCCGATGCGGGTGGCGCGCTTGATCTCGTTCAGCGACCGATGCCCGCCGGCCAGCGCGAAATGCAGCTGGTCCAGCGCGACGGACTCGCAGCGGCAGACCGTGGTCTTGGCATCGGCGAGTTTCCAAAGCCCAGCCACGGGTGCGAGCATTGCGCGCACCGCATCCTGGAATCGGAGCAATTTCCGGCGCACCGCCAAGGGCTCCGCAAGGCTTGCGGGCAGATCGGCGATCGCGGCGCAGTCGCGCGCCGCGGCCGCGCCCACAATCCGCCCCTCGGCCTCGGCCACCAGCGCGCCCCGCAGTCCCGCGGCATCGCCCGCCACGAACAGTCCGGGCACCGAAGTGCGTCCCAGCGCATCCACCACGGGTAGCCAGCCGCCGGTCAGAGCCTCGTGACGCATGGTGGCGCCTGCCATCGCCGGCAGCTCGCTGTTGGCCGCAAAGCCGAAATTCATCGCCAGCGCATCGCACGCGACCTCCCGTTCGCTACCGGGGATCGCGCCGTTCGAATCCAGGCGCGCGAGCACCACGGCTTCCAGCCGCTCCTGGCCGATGGCGTGAACTGGCGCGAAGCCTGGCCAGCGCGGCACGCCGGCTCGATGGATGGTGGCCATGTAGCGCATGCCTTCGCGCACGATCGCCTGAGCCTGCCACAGCGCCCCCAGGTGCCGCAGTGCGGCCGTCGGCGGATGGAGCGGCGCCAGCGCGGCCACATCACCGCCGGCACGTATGATCTGGGCAGCCACCACCAGCGGCAGGGGACCCGCACCCGCAACCACCACCCGCTTGCCGGGCAGCACGCCATGCGCCTTCAGCAGCGACTGCGCGGCACCGGCATACATCACGCCGGGCGTGGTCCAGCCGGGGAACGGGTAGGCGACTTCACGCACGCCGGTCGCCATCACGATCGCGTCGGCCTTCACGATGGACGTTGCCTCGCCCTTCGCCACGTGCAGTGCGCCGGCATCCAGCATGGCATAGGCACTGGCACCGGCCTGGTAGTCGATGCGCTGCCTGATGCTGTTGAAGCGCGCCAGAAGGTCCGCCTTGCGCCGCTGCTCGGCCGGATCGGCAACATCCGGGGCGCGCAGCGCGGGATGCGGCTGGCGGAAGATCTGGCCGCCCGGGCGTGGGGCCTCGTCGATCAGCGTCACCGCGCAGCCGTGCGCGACGCCTTCGATGGCGGCGGCCATGCCGGCCGGCCCGGCGCCGACAATGATGATCGAACGTGTCATCAGACCAGGCCTTGCTGGCGCTCGATGCGCATGCCCGGTTCGGCCTCGGTCATGCAGGCCCGTTGGTCGGGAACACCGTTGATCCTGCACCGGCACTCGAAGCACATGCCGATGCCGCACAGCAGGCCCTTGAAGTGGCCGGCCTCGTCAATGCGCAAGGCGCTTGTGCCCGCCGCGATCAGCGCGGCGGCGACACTCTGGCCGCGGCGGGCCGGCACGGTCTCGCCTTCGAACAGGAAGACGAAATCCTGCCCATCATGACTGATGGCCTGGTCGTCCTGCATGGCTGCAGCCCTTGGAAAGGCGGGACGGCGCAGCGCCGCCCCGCCCGTTGCCGGCTAGAAGTTGATGTCGCGGGGCAGGCTGGCGCGCGGGATTCCGTACTGTTCCAGGGCACCGATCAGCCAGTCAGTGATGTTGCCGTTGGCGCGATTGTACTCCGCCCAGCGCTGCACGAACTTCTGGAACCGGCCATCCGAATCCAGCCGCATGCCGGCATAGGATGGCAGGGCGTAGGAGGGCTGCGGGAACATCAGCTCGCCCACGTTCGGGTTCTTGTGCTTCGCCGCCAGGCCATCCAGCGTCGCCGCCACATAGGTGTCGGCCCGGCCAGTCTGCACCGCGAGCAGGCACTCGTCTGTGGTCTGCAGCGCGATCTGGGTGGAGTTCGGCGCCCAGCGCTTGATCTGCTGTTCCTGGCTTTGCCCGATCACGTAGCACACGCGTGCGCTGGGTGTGTTGAAGTCGGCCCAGCCGCGCCCGGGCGGCTGCCACCCGCGACGATTGATGAAAATGAAGCTCAGCGTATAGAGCGGCCCGGCGAAATCGATCGCCAGCGCGCGTTCGGGCGTGGCGTTGAAGCCGAAGAACGCGTGGCACTTGCCGCTTTGCAGGTCCAGCACGACCGTGCGGAACGAGGTTTCCTGGAACTCCACCTCGACACGCATCGCGCCGGCGACATTGCGTGCCATCTCGGCCACAAATCCCTGCCACACGCCGTTGCTGTCCCGCCAGGAATAGGGCTGGAACGACGGCACGATGCAGGTGGTGAGTTTCCTTTTTGCCATGATGTCGGCCCAGATGGAGGTAGCCGTTTGTGCCGAGGCACCGGCCGCGGTCAGGGTCAGGCCCGCCGCGGCAAGGATCGCGAGAATTGTCTTACGCATGGCTCCTCTCCTTCGGTTGGACGTTTCGTTCGTTTATCGTCACCCGCAGCGCTGATCTCTCCTTCGTTGCGGTCGTCACGCGTCGCGCCGCGATGCGCGGCGCTTTCCTCGCCCTATCTGCGGAAGCGCCGCAGGAAAGACTGCAGGCGCGGGTTGCGCGGATGATCCAGCACCTCCTCCGCCGTGCCGGATTCCACGATCTGGCCTTCGTCCATGAACACGATGCGGTGCGCGACCTCGCGCGCGAATGCCATCTCGTGCGTGACCAGGATCATTGTCATGCCCTCCAGCGTCAGTTGCCGAATCACTTCCAGCACCTCGCCCACCAGTTCCGGATCAAGGGCGGAGGTCACTTCGTCCAGCAGCAGCACGCGCGGCTGCATGGCCAGCGCGCGTGCGATCGCCACGCGTTGCGCCTGACCGCCGGAAAGATGCCGCGGATAGACATCGCGCTTGTCGGCCAGCCCGACCTTCTCCAGCAGCAATTCGGCCTGGCGCCGTGCCTCGTGTCGATCGGTGCGCTTCACCGTCACCAGGCCTTCCATTACGTTCTGCAGCGCGGTCATGTGCGGGAACAGGTGGAACTGCTGGAACACCATGCCGACCTGGCTGCGGTGCCTCGCCTGCTCGCGCGCCGACAGGCGGTGCCTGCCGAACTCGATCACCGTGTCGCCCACACGCAGCCAGCCGGCGGAAGGCTCCTCCAGCAGGTTGATGCAGCGCAGGAAGGTCGATTTGCCGCAGCCGCTGGGGCCAATCACGAACTGTGCCTCGCCGCGGCGGACGGCCAGCGACACGCCGCGCACCGCCTCGACCCTGCCGTACGACTTGGCCAGGTCGCGCACCTCGATCATCGGCGAGGCGTCAGACATCGTCGCGCTGCTCCAGCGACTTTGCCAGCCGCTGCAGCGGGTAGAGGATGATGAAATAGAAGATCGCGAGCGAGGTGTAGATTTCCAGCGGGCGGAATGTCTCCGACACCAGCAGCGTGCCGGTGTACATCAGGTCCGGCACGGCGACGACCGACAGCAGCGAGGTGTTCTTGAGCTGCAGCACCGACTGGTTGACGAAGGGTGGCACCATGCGGCGCACGGCCTGAGGCAGGATCACACGCCGCATCAGCTGCACCGGCATCATCCCCAGGGCCCGCGCCGCCTGCCACTGCCCCTTCTCGATCGAGATGATGCCGGCGCGGAAAATTTCGGCGGAGAAGGCGCCCATGTAGAGTGTGAGGCCAAGGCCGGCGGCCAGCCAGGCAGGGATGGTGAGGCCGATCACCACCGGCAGCGCGTAATAGAACCAGACGATCTGGATCAGCAGCGGTGTGCTGCGGAAGAATTCCACATAAAGGTGAACGGGCGATACCAGCAGCGCGTGCCGGCTGAGCAGCAAGATCCCGCACACCAGGCCCAGCAGCAGGCCCGCGCCGGTGGTGGCGATGGCGTAGATCATGGTGACTAGGAAGCCGCGCAGCCAGTTGCCGGGCCTGAGCAGCACAACCGAGAAATCCCAGCCGTACTCCATGACGGTTCCCGTGCGATGGGGCTGCCGGGCGTCTGGCAACGATACCCAGCCAGCTTGGCCAGCGGATCCGATACCGTTGAGCGTGCGCGTAACGATCGGTTCCTGTCAAGCAAATCCGTTCTTGACCGGAAACAGGCTGCTGGCCAGAGTTGCCGCGTGAGCGATGGCCGACTAACCGCGATCGACAAGGCAGCCCGCGCAACGCGCAAGCGCGCGGCCGGCTATGCCAAGGCGGAAGACAGCGGCCGGTCGAAGCCTCTGCCGGCCACTCCGGCCAATCGCCTGGAGGCGGCCATCGGCCAGGTCGCACGGGCGTTCCGCCGGCAAAGCGGGCGCGGCGTGGCCGAGGTGGCCAAGGCCGCGGGACTTTCCGCCGGCATGCTCTCGAAGATCGAGAACGGCAGCATCTCGCCCTCGCTCGCCAGCCTGCAGGCGTTGGCCAAGGCGCTGCAGGTGCCGGTGACCGCGCTGTTCCGCGACTTCGACGAGGTGCGAGACACCACTTTCGTGCGGGCCGGCCAAGGCTTGCTGGTCAGCCGCCATGGCCCGCGCATCGGCCACGAGTACCGCATCCTGGGCCACACCACATCGAAGCGTGTCGGCGTGGAGCCGTACCTGATGCGCTACGACGACGCGACAGAGGTGTTTCCGGTCTATCAGCGCCCCGGCAGCGAGTTCATCTATGTGCTGGAAGGCCGGCTGACCTATCGGCACGGTAGCCGGCTGTTCACCATGGCGCCGGGGGATTCGCTGCTGTTCCAGGCCGATGTGCCGCACGGGCCCGAGGCGCTGCTGCAAACGCCCGTCCGCTACATTGCGGTGGTCTGCTATCCGCGCGGCCCCGCCGCCTGACCCGCCGAACTGGCCAACGCAGGAAGGAGACCACCATGACTCTCCCGTCGCGGAACGACATCACGATCTGCTGCGCGCATGCCGCCTATGGCATCCGGGCGTGCCTTGCGGCGCACGAGCCTGGGCTGCGCAGCTTCGAGGTCACGACAAAAGATGGCTTGCGCCAACGCATCGGCGAGGCCGATGTGCTGGTTGTTTCGGGCCTGTGGAGCAACGATCTGCTCGACGCGGCGCCGAAGATGAAATTCATCCAGTCGATCGGCGCCGGCACCGACCAGTTCGACCACGACCGTCTGCGCGGCCGCGGCTTGCGCCTTGCCAGCGCCCAGGGCGTGAACGAGCGGGCGGTGTCGCAGCACGCCATGGCCTTGATCCTGGCGATCGCGCGCCGCCTGCCGGAAGCCCGAGACAACCAGGCCAAGCGCGTCTGGCGCGGGATGATCTCCGATCTGTCGCAGCGCGAGGATGAGCTGACCGGCAAGACGCTGCTGATCATCGGCCTGGGCCGCATCGGCGGGCGCCTGGCCCGGCTGGCCAAGGCGTTCGACATGCAGGTCATCGGCGTGCGGCGCGACCCGGCTTCGGGCGCGAACGGCGCCGATGCGGTGCATGGCCTGGACCAGTTGCCAGGCCTTCTGCCGCGGGCCGACTTCGTCGCGCTGACCTGCCCGCTGACCGACCAGACGCGCAACATCATCAATGCCGACGCCCTGGCGCGAATGAAGCGCTCGGCGGTGCTGGTCAATGCCGCGCGCGGGCGATGCGTGGACGAAGCGGCGCTGATCGAGGCGATGGGCAAGGGCGCGCTTGCGGCCGCGGCGCTGGACGTGACCGTGGAGGAGCCGCTCGATCCTGCATCGCCGCTGTGGGCGTTGCCCAACGTGTTCATCACACCGCACACCGCGGGCGAGACTCGCCGCTACGAGGAGAACGTGGTGGAAATCCTGCGCGAGAACCTCGGGCGGCTGTGGCGGGGCGAAGCGACGCTGCGGAACCAGGTTGTGTGACCGAGGTGCGCCAAGTGTATCGCCGCAGCGATCATGCCGGACGCCCAGAAAACCGTTGGAAGCGCGATGCGGCGGTGGATGGGCGGCCGAGGCGGCGCGGCGGCTAGTCGTTTCCCGGCCCATGGAGCGCGCGTATGCGACGCTCGATCAGATCGGTCGCGTCGAATGATGCCGGGCTGGCGAGCACCTCGCCGACGCCGGCTTGCAGCCGGATCGATCCTTCAAAGCGCGGGCGGATCCAGGCCGCTTCCACCGTCGCACGCGTGGCGCTGAAGGCGCCGCCGAACCGCGCATCGGTCGCGACGTCGGCCCAGGCTTCGATGCGGGCCGGCTGGCCGTGGTGAGTGGCAAAATTCATCAGCTGCGTGCTGGCCGTTGACGCGAACGCAGCAAACTCGACGGCCAACGCCATGTCGCGGCAGGATCGCGTTATGCCAAGACCGGTGCCCCCCAGCACGGTGCCGGCATGGTGCGGTTCAACAGGGCCGGGAAAGGGGGCGAACTTCAGCGGGATCCGCTGATCTGCTTCCGCGTATGTCAGATAGGCATAGGCAGCCGGGCAATAGACGATGTCATCCTCGGCGACCATGGCCTCGTGCAGCCCGATGGCGTTTTCGGCGATGCAGCCGGGATGCAGGAACGGCCGCAGCGCGCGCAGCAGGTCAAGCGCATGCTGAAGGGTGGGGCGGTCAACCGGGCGGCTGTTACGGTCCGTCGCAAGCGGCGCGCCGAGGTTGGCGCACAGCGCCGCCAGCACAAGGAAGCCGTGCGGGTTGCGCATTGCCATGCCAAGCCAGCGGCCATCGGCCCGCACCGCCCGGCCCAGCCGGATCACCTCGTCCCAGGTCCGCGGCGGCGCATCGGCATAGCGCGCCAGCAGGTCGGGGCGATAGATCGCGGTCTGGGTCGCGCCGTCGATCGGCACGCCCCAAAGGACGTTGTCGTAGCGGTAACTGGCCAGCGAGGGGCCGACGAAGGCTGCCTCCGGCAGTTCCGCCAGCGCGGCTGGCATCGGCTGGAACCAGCCGTGCCGCGCAATGTCGCCGCAGAACGGATGATCGAACACGATCAGGTCGTGGGTGTCGGCAAGCTCGCCGGAAAGCCCATGCTCGAACCCGTCAAGCGGCTGAACGTCCCAATCGACGATGCAGCCGGGGTGATCGGCAGCAAAGGCGCGGGCGGCCGCCTGCAGCGGCGCGATGGCACGCCGGTGGCCCCAGGTCAGGCCACGCAGGCGGCGCTCGTGCGTCACCGCATCACTGCACCGAGAGGTTGGCCGTTCTTGCCACGTCCCGCCAGCGCTGCAATTCCGAGCGCAACGTCGCGTCCAGCGCCTCCGGAGTCCTCTCCGATGGCGGGAACACTTCGCCGCCAAGGTCGCGTAGCCGTGCCACCACCGCCGCCTCGCCGAGCGTCGCATCGAGCGCGCGCGTCAGAACGGCGCGCGCTGCGGGCGGCGTTCCGCGCGGCGTCCAGATCGCGTTCCAGTAGGCGAGCTGCAGCACTGGCACGCCGGACTCGACGAACGTGGGAACCTCCGGCAACTGCGCGAGCCGCAGGCGCCCTGTTGTCGCGATCGCGCGGACGGTGCCGGCCCGAACCTGCGGCAGGGCGTCGGATGCGAGCGAGCAGAACATGTCGACATGCCCGGCAATCAGGTCGTTCATTGCCGGTGCTGCGCCGCGATACGGCACGAACACGGGATTGGTGTTGAGCGCCTGAGCCAGCAGCACCCCGCACAGATGCGCAAGCGCGCCCACCCCGCCATGCCCGACCGTCAGCTGACCGCCGGCCTCGCGCATCCGCGCGAACAGCTCGGTCGGCGATGCCACGCCGAAGTCGCGGCGCGTCAGCCAGACGTACGGCCCCTGGTTGACCAGGCCGACCGGATCCAGCGCAGTGTCGATGTCGTAAGGCAGATCGCGCATGAATGCTGCGGTGGTGGCAACGTTCAGCCCGTGCACAAGGGCGGTATGCCCGTCCGGCGCGGCGCGGGCGACTCGGGCGATGCCCAGCGTACCGCCCGCCCCCGCGACGTTCTCGACCACCACGGGGCGGCCGAGCTGCTTCGCCATGCCCTCGGCCAGGATGCGCGCCAGTACATCAGTCGGACCGCCGGCGGCCGCCGGCACCACGAAGGTGACCGGGCGGGAGGGAAATTCCTGCGCCCACGCCTGGCCAGTCGGCCCCGGCGCAAGCCCCAATGCCGAAACTGCGGCGATCAGACCCGCCCGACGACGCAGCGACGCCCGCATCGCATCCTCCCGAGTGCTTCTGCTATACGTATATCATCTCCGGAGCCACCGCGGAAGCGCCGCACCTCCGGCGGTGGCGACGTAGCCTGGGCAAGGCATGACAGCACAAGGGTATTGCCGCATGACCAGCCGTCAGCAGCCCGCACGCCACCTTCGCCGTGGGCTGCACGCCACGATGCGCGACGTGGCGGAGGTTGCCGGCGTCTCGCTGATCACCGTCTCGCGCGCGCTGCACCAGCCCGACACCGTGTCGGACGACACGCGCCGGCGCGTGACGGAGGCGATGCGCACGATCGGATACCTGCCGAACCTGGCCGCACGCGGCCTTGTCTTGCAGCGCAGCAATGTCATCGCCGCGGTCGTTCCGACGATCGACAACCCGGTCTATGCGGCAACGGTGGGTGGCTTGGCCGACACCCTCAGAACCCGCGGCATCGAGATCATGATCGGCAACAGCGGTGCAGATCCGGCCGAGGAGCAGGCCGTGATCACGGCGTTGGTCGCACGCCGCCCTGACGGTGTGGTGCTGACCGGTTCCGACCAGACGCGGGCGGCGCGCCGGCTGCTGCGACATTCGGGGCTGCCGGTCGTGGGGACCTGGGAACTGCCGCGGCGGCCGATCGACATGGCTGCCGGCTTCGACAACCAGGCAGCGCAGGCAGCGATCGTGCGCGCGCTGCTGGCGCGCGGCTATCGCCGGTTCGCCTACGTTTCGGGGCCGTTGCAAGGACACGCGCGGGCGCAGGCGCGACTTGCCGGGTTGCGGACCGAGCTCGCCGCCGCGGGGCTTTCGTTGCCGGACGCCCTGCTGTTCGAACACCGCGCATCCAGCGAGTTCGGCGCCGCCGTGGTCGATCGGATCATCCAGCACCGACTGCCGGTCGATGTTCTGGTCTGCGGCGGTGACGTGTATGCGATCGGCGCCCTGCTGCAGTGCATCCGTCGCGGCCTGAAGGTGCCGGAGCAGCTCGCGGTGGCCGGCTTCGGCGGTTTCGAACTCGGCGGGTTGCTGACGCCGCCGCTCGCGACCGTGCAGGTGCATGCGCGCACCATCGGCGTCGCGGCCGCGGAGCTCCTGATCGGCAGGCTCGACGGCAAGCCGACGCGGAAATCGGTCGATGTGGGTTACAGCCTGCTGATGCGCGGTAGCGCCTGAGTTGCGTCGCACGCGCGGAATTGACCCGCCAGCGGACAGGATGAGAGATGTGTAACACAAATCTGGACGAGGAGCGACGGAGCAGCTGAAGGCATTGATCGAGAAGCTGACGGCGAAGAAGGGGTACCCTACCTCTCCCGCAGCGCGCGTGCCGCCCCCGCAAGGTCAATGGCATCAATCCGTTCCTTGCTGGCGCGTGCGGCGCGCCGCGCTGCTTCATTCACCAGCCAGGCGAGATCGCTGAAGGGCCGACCAGCGAGCCCCCGTGCCAGCTGGGCCAGGTCGGCCGCAGGGTCCAGCGGGCGGCCCTCAAGCGCAGCCCGCAATGCGGCCTCGGCGGCGGCGGCATCCGGCGGCTGAACCTCGATCACCAGATCGAACCGCCCACGTCGACGCAATGCCGGGTCGATCTCCGCCAATCGGTTGGTTGTTGCCAGCACCAGTACACCACGGGCAGCGGCACTTTCGATTCCACGCAGCAGCTGCGTTACCTCCTCAACGCGGTAGGAGGCCGAACCGGCACGATCGCCACCCAGGGCATCAATTTCCTCGAACAGCACGATTGCAGGCGCCGCAGCAGCTGCCTTCGAGAAAGCTTCGTGCGTGCGGCGCGCGGTCTCATGGATGAATGCGCTGCCAAGGGAAGCCGCATCCAGATCGAAAACGGGCCAGCCCAAAAACGCGGCGAGCTTGCGTACTGCGTGGCTCTTCCCGGTCCCAGGTGGGCCGGCCAGCAGAATGCCGTTGGGCAGCGCCACACCCAACCGTTCGTAGCGCTCGGGTGCGGCAAGCGGGTGCAGGATCGTCTCGCGGAAGGCGCGTTCGATCACCGGTTGTCCAGGCAGAACGAACTCGTCTGGCCACCGCACGCTGACCTGAGTGGGTCGTGGTGTCGCAGCCTTGAACCCCACCATCGCCAGAAGGTCGGCGACCTCGCCGATTGTCAACTGCGGATTCAGGCTGCGGATCTGCGCCGGCGCCATTGCCGCGTCGGCGACGCCACCCGACAGCAGCGCCACGGCCAGCCCGCGCCGATCGACTTGGCCTTCGCGGCAGCCAAGCGCGGTGCCGGTTCCGCACAGATACAGCGCCGAACCCCAATCGGCCCGTGGCTGTCGCGCGGACAGCTCAGCCAACGCCCGGAATGCATCCGCCGCTTCGCCTGCATCCAGTGCGCGCGGGCGGCGCGAGAGAGAGGTGAAACTGCGCGGCGCCTCGATCCCTTTCGGCCAGGCAAGTGCCACGAGCGGACCGCCCAGCCCCTCGCATGCAACGGGAAGCAGCTCCTGCGAAAGGGTCTTGATCTCGGCTTCCCACCAGGGCGGGCCGGCCGGAGGCGGGCGGAGCAGCACGGCCGCCGGCCCGGATGTCGCGATCACCTGCCAGGTTTCGCCCTCCTCCAGCACGCGCCCGCTGATCCCGGACTGCAGCGCCGTACCGATCGGCACCCATGGAAACGCCATCGGAACGCTCGAGCTCAGGCCCGCATCAGGCTTGCAGGGGCAGTCGATCCAACCGCGGCCATGTTGCGCGGCTGTGCCTCCCAGATGGCGAAAATGGCCCGGCGCAACTCGTCGAGCTGCCCCGCCGCCAGCGCGCGATCGCCCCTGGCCACCGCACGGTCGAACGCAGCTTTGTCGGTAGCCCGCCAACGGGTCTCGCGCAGCGCGCGGAACAGGCTTGCCAGGAACGCCGCCTGGCGCAGGCCATTGCGCCAGTAAAGGTTCGAAAGCAGATCGATCTGCTGTTCGGCGCGATCGAAGCTCTCCTTGCGGCCCGCAGTGATCTCGGCCTGCGCGTTGCGCGCCAGCATATCGAACCGTTCTGAGTCAGCGCTATCAGCGCCGGCCCGCACCATCTCATTGTAGCGTGCCACGACGTCCGCGAGCTGGCGCAGCATCACCGCGCCACGCGCGGACGGTTCGGCCAGGAGTTTGGCGATGTCCTGGCGTGCCTTGCGCGCAACCTCAGTAACGTTGCGATGACAGTCGGCGTCGCTTTCATGAGCGAGCGCGGCGCGCTGCTCATCAAGACGGGCGCGCACGCCGGCGAGCCTCGATCTCCCGGCCAAGGGCAGGGTGCGCTCGGCCTCGGCCAACGCCTCGTCGGCCAGCGCCAGCTCGGCCGTGGCCAGCGCCTCGCCCTCGGTGCCCCCGAACATGACCTCGGCCACTGTGGTACTGAACGCCTTGCCGGTGGCGAAACTCTGCCCCACCGACGGCAGCGTGATCTCCGCCTCGACGACACCGCCTTCCGTCACCGTCCAGCCAACCACCACCTCATCACCAGCGCGGATACTCAGCCCATCTGTCAGGTCGCGCCCATGAATACGGAACTGGCCGCAATACAGGTGAAGATCCGGTTCGGGGATCGCCATGTCATCGACCTGGAACACCTCCAGCGCAATCCAGCCCGGCTCGCTGGCCTTCAGGCCGCGCACGGCGCGAAAGCGCTTCTCGCCGTGCGCGGGCAGCAGCGTGCCCTTGCTGACCAGGGCTTCGAGCGTGTCGCGTTCGCTCTCCCCAGGAACGGCCACACGCACTGCCAGGGTGTGAGTCATCGGGATACCCGATGCGGTCGCGTAGCTGCGCGTGATGGTGATGGTCTGGGTCGACTCTGCGACCAGCCTGCCATTCGCATCGAAGACGGTGAGGCGGAAGGCGTGCGGGCCCGGTTGCGGCAGCGGTGCGGTCACGATCTGCTCGGTTGCGATCGGCAGCCGCCCCGATGTCCACCCCAGTTCGCTGTCGAGCTGCACGGTGTGCCCGGCGACCCCGCTCAGCGGGCGGATGCGGATGCGCGCCTTGTCGTCGCCGGTGATGGCATCGGCTTCCAGCTCAACCTTCACCGGTCCCGCCGATGCAGTGCGCAGGCGTGCCGCGGTCGTAGCGCCGCCGGTCGTCCAGTCGCGGCTGCCGGCAAATATGGCCGCCCCGATCGCCACGGCCGTCATTGGATCGATCGTCGCATCGCACGGGATGCCCAGCGCCTGCGGCACGTATTCGCGGATCAGCGGCATCTTGGTCGGGCCGCCGATCAGTACGATCCGGTCGATGTCCTCGTGTGTCAGGTGGTTGTCCGCAAGCATCTTGCGCGTGAGCGTGATCGTCTCCTCGACCTTCTCGCGCACAAGATCGTCGAGGTGCGATCGCGTGACCGGTACGTCGAGATAGACCGGATTGCCATCCAGGTCCTCCAGGCGCAGATCGTCCTCGCTGGCGCTGATGCTGGTCTCGGCGGTGGTGGACAGGGCAATCTTTGCAAGTTCCGCCGCGTGGCGGGCCTGGCGCCACAGGCGTTCCAGCCGGTGGTCCTTGGCATCCGGTGGCAGTTTGAAGTTGGCCGCGAGCCACGGCCGGACCAGCGCATTCACAAGCCGCGTGTCGAAATCGGTGCCACCCAGCATGTTGATGCCTTCGTGCGCGATGATGTTGATGTCGCCGCGCAGTGCCTGGACGAGCGCCAGGTCAAACGTTCCACCGCCGATGTCATAGACCAGGAACTGGCCGGAGGCCGATGGCGCGCCGCCCATGGCTGCCATCGCCGCGGCCACCGGTTCCTGCAACAGCGCGACGCGATCGAGGCCCGCCGCTTCCGCCGCCCGCAGCGTGGCTTCTGACTGCAGCTGGTTGAATGCTGCCGGGATCGTGACGACCGCGCCTTCCACTGCTTCGCCGCCCGACTCCACCTCCGCCTGGCCGACCAGGGCGCGCAACAGCTCGGTGCTGGCCTGCTCCGGGGTCATTGCCCGCTTTGCCGCAGCGAATGCGTGTGGGGTACTGGTGCCCATCAGACGTTTGAAGCGTGCATACGTATTCTCGGGCGCGGTCAGCGTGCGGTCGCGCGCACGCACGCCAACGGTCAGATTGCCGCGCGCATCGAGATACAGCACCGACGGCATCACGTCGGCGCCTTCCGCCGTCTTGAACACACGCGGTGCGTGGTTGACCAGGCCGGCCACCGCACTGTTCGATGTGCCGAGGTCAATCCCGAGAAACATCAGGCGTCCCCTTTGCGCAGCACCACCTTGCCCCGGCGCAGGATGCGGCCGTTGAACAGTACGGTGGGCTCCAAGGTCTCGTGGACGACGAGGCCGGCCTCGTCTTCGAAATCATCGGCATTCACCGGTTCCACCGGAATTTCCGGCGTCCAGACCATGCCGTCGAAGGTGCTGATCCGCATGCCGAGTGTCTCCATTGCGCCGTGCAGCTGATTGAGACCGAAGCGCAAGGCAGCCTCCTCGCGCGGCAGGCGCGCGGGGTCCAGGTCGCTGGCCAAGCGAAGCAACCGGCGCGCGGCCCGCCAGTGCTCGGTGGCGGCCAATGCAAGTGCATCGGCCATCGGTTCGATGTTGCTCATCGGCCTGTCCCACGGAATAGCAGCTGGTGCGTACTGATACTCAGTTCGCCGTTAGCGAGCAGCCCTTGGTTCCATTGGAAGTTCGCCAACGCTTCGCGCGACTGGCGTCCAAAAACGCCATCGATGGGGCCATCATAGAACCCCAAGTCGCGTAGGCGTTGCTGCACAAGCGATGCGTCGCGCGGAAGGGATAGCACCATTGCACCGCTCTCGATCGGCCCTGATCTGGGCGACGTCAGAGTTCCTGGCGCCGCCGGTGGCGGCGATGGCTTCTGGTTGGCAACGAAGATCCCGAGTACTACCGCTGCAATGACGCCATACGCCCAGCGCTTCGCAACCTGCTCTCGTCGACGCGTGGCGACCGCGGCGTGCATCTCCAACAATTCCTTGCGGTCCCTGGCAGCTGTCGCCAGACGTAGTGCGACTTCTATGCGCGCGAGTGCTGCGCCGAAGCGCCCGCCCTTCGCTTCCTCGATGGCGGCATTCGTCTCATAAAGGCGTTCCAGCAGAGCGACATCTTCTGTCAGCCGTTCGCGCACCTCAGTTCCAACCGCCGGACGCCCCACCATCATCCGTGCCAGCAGCAACCCGGCATGCGTCCGCTTGTGCGTGTTGTGGAGCTCGATGGCCAGCTCACGGACCATGTGCCAGGGGGCGTCGCGATCGCCCTTCAGGCGGCCATTGTCCATCGCTGCCGCAACAAAGGCTGCGTACAGCCGGCCGGCGAGACCGCGACCGCGATCGCGAAGGTTTCCGGTGTCGATGCCATCGGCGAGCACCAGGGGAGAGCGCCGACTTTCCGCGATCACCTCAGTCAGCGGACGCAAGGCATCGTTGTCGGCCAGGGCCTGCTTGCTGCGTTCGTACGCCTGGAGATCGTTGCGAAGCCAGGTCGAGAACTCCGGCAGATCGGGAAAGGCCTCGACCAGCTGGGCAGTCACCGTATGGGCGAGGTCGGGCGCCTGGTGCTTCTCATCCATATCAGTCGCCAGCGCGCGAACTTTTGCCGCGATCCTGCGCGCGGCCGGGGCATCGATACCCGCCCGGGCCTCACGCGCTCGCCGCGGCGCTGTCACAACGGAGGCGCGACCTGTCAGCGCCCTGATCCGGGAAAGGGCTGACCAATCACGCGGCGTGCGCATCAGGGTCGCTACATGCCGCTCCAGCTCATCGGTTATGGTAGCGAGGTTGCGCAGGTTTGCGGCGTCCCAGCGGTCAAGCACGTCATCAAGCGCGGGCGGTACCGCTGCCGCAGCAACCACGCCACCAACTGCCGAGGCCAGCACTGCCGCGCCCTTCGCTTCGCCGACCAGCATCGCAGCGACCGCATCGGCTTGCCCACGCATCAATGCGTCGCGGCCGTCGGCGACCTCCTGTTCAGGCGGGACAGGAAACTTCGCGGCAACCCGGTCAGCCCTGATGGCCTCCGCCAGCCGCTTGGGATCAATGCCCGCCGAGACGGTCTCCACCCAGACCGGGAACGCTTCGATCTGGCCGGCGGCACACGAATGCGCGGCGATGTTCAGACGCCCGATCGTGGGGGCATCACCGACCAGCTTCAACGCTTGGGCAATGTCGCGCGCCACAGTGAGATCGGCCGCCTGCCTGGCTGCCGCCGGCGCCATGCCGGGGAACCACGCCAACTCGGCCTCCAGCCGGGGGCGCGATGCGGTGAGGGTACGCACCAATGCCTGCGCCGCGGGCCTTGCCAGCCGTCCATCCTCGACCGCCGCATCCGCCAGGTCGGCAAGCCGCTCCCGCCCGTCGCGAGGACTGGCGCGCAACAGGAAGAACGGATTCTCGTCAATCGCGAACCCCACCGATCCAGCCTAATGTCCGATCGCTTATGACGGCAAGCATTGCCGCCCATGACCAATGGCCGACTGGCCATGGGCGCGCGCGGTGTCGGACTCGCCACCACGCCCCGCCGCCGCTCAATCGGCAAATCCCGCCATCGCCCTCACCTCGGCGGCGGTGCGGCCGGAAGCGCGAAGTTCGCGCAAACTCACGCTGCGATCGCGCTTGGCGAAGCGCCTGCCGTCCGGACCGACCAGCAAGGCGTGATGCCGCCAGCGCGGCACCGGCCAACCCATCAGCGCCTGCAACAGCCGATGCAGGTGCGTGGCCGGCCGCAGGTCCTCCGCGCGCGTCACCAGCGTCACGCCCTGCAGCGCATCATCGTGGGTCACGCACAGATGGTAGCTCGCGGGCACGTCCTTTCGCCCCAGCACGACGTCGCCGAAGATTCCTGGGGTTGCGGTGTGCTCGACGTCGTCGTCGATGAAGGCGAGGTCGCCGGCTTCGGCAATTGCCCGCATCATGTCCAGCCGCCAGGCGAACGGCGTGCCTGCCGCGATGCGGGTGGCGCGCTCGACGGCGCCCAGCGCGCGGCAGGCGCCGGGATAGAGTGGGCCGTCCGGCCCATGCGGCGCGTTGGCCGAGGCAGCGATCTCGCGAGAAATGTCGGCCCGCGTGCAGAAGCAGGGATACAGCAGCCCGCGCGCGTTC
>Ga0224723_1000997_pt1 | contig 17986 bp, 17 predicted proteins | sample Balambano_FR2_Me_FD_161647 | JGI IMG/M metagenome (GOLD analysis project Ga0224723, IMG submission 161647) | Freshwater sediment microbial communities from Lake Towuti, South Sulawesi, Indonesia - Balambano_FR2_MetaG | ecosystem: Environmental > Aquatic > Freshwater > Lake > Sediment | place...
CAGCAGCCCGGCCGCACGGCCGACATCATAGCCGGTGCGCCGCATCATCGGCATCAGCACGGCGGAAAGGGCCGCCGTATCCGCCACCGCCGAACCGCTGAGGCTGGACAGCAGCACGGCCGCGATGATCGCGACATAGCCAAGCCCGCCGCGCCGATGGCCGACCAGCGCCATGGCGAAATTCACCAGCCGGCGCGACAGGCCGCCGGCGTTCATCGCCTCGCCGGCCAGCAGGAAGAACGGGATCGCCAGCAGCGCGAAACTGTCGGCGGCGTTGATCATCTGCAACGCCATCGCCTGCGGGTCGATGCCGTCCAGCATCAGCATCATCGCCATCGAGGCGCACAGCAGCGCGAACGCCACCGGCATGCCCAGCATCATCGCGCCCAGCAGCACGACGATGAACAGCAGCAGGATCACGCGCCGGGTTCCGCCGTATCGTCGTGCACGCGGGGCGCCTGTCCGCGCAGGGCCGCGACGAGATCAGCCAGCACCAAGAGCCCCATGCCCGCGGCACCCACCACCGCCGCGGCATAGGCATAGCCCAGCGGCAGGCCGGAAACCGGCGCGGCATTGGCCATGTTCATCGCCGTCTGGGTCCAGGCACCGTGCAGGAACACCAGGCAGCAGGCCAGCATCAGCACCGCCGAGACAACGCGGCAGATGCGCCGTCCCGTCGGTGGCAGCGTGCGCACCAGCAGGTCGAAGCCCAGATGCCCGCCCCTGCGCATCACCGCGACCGCGCCCAGGAAGGTCACCCACACGAACAGGACGCGGGAAACCTCCTCGGACACGGTGATGCCGGAATCGAAGCCGTAGCGCAGCAGCACGTTGCCGAACACCATCGCCAGCATCGCCAGCAGGGCCACGGCCAGCAGCCACTCGGCGACCGTCAGCACACGGTCGGCCAAGCGCGAGATCACGCTGGCAGCAGCCCCTCGATGGCGAAAACCCGGGCCGGCGCGCCATCGGCTCCCGGAATCTTAAGGGGAGCCGCGGACAGCAAAACACGCCGTTCCTTCAGGGCGCTGGTGTTGACCAGGTACTCGATCAGCGTCACGCCGGCGCGCAGCAGCGTGTCGTGCGTGACATGCTGATCGAACGGCACGGTGATGGAATCCAGCAGCAGGCGGATCGGATAATCCTGCGGGAAGTCGAACGCGACGGCACAGGGGTTCCGAGCCAGCAACCATTCCGCCGCCGCACGCGAAAGGAAGGGGGAACGACGCCAGAAGTCGGGCGTGGCCGGGTCGGCATGCCGGTCCCAGCCGGTGGCCAGCAACAGCATCTCGCCTTCCGGGCCGCCGGGATCGGCGGCGGCCAGGCGGTCGGGCCCGATCTCCTCCTCCGCCGCCACGTCGCCCAGCGCGAGCACGCGGGCGGGCCCGACCACCCGCTCAAGCGGCGTCGCCTCGATGGTTGGGGCGGCGGCCAGGATGTGCGCCTGGGCATCAACATGGCTGAAGCCGTGGCAGGCGGCATCGATGCGCGAGACCCGGAACTGGTCGCCGGCCGCAATGTCGCCCGTGACCGTCAGCGCCGTGCGCCAGCGAAAATGCGGCGCGATCGGCATGGTCAGATCCACCAGCCGCATCGCGCTCAGGCGCCGGTGGCGGCGGCCGCGATCGCGTCGGGAAGCGCCGCACCGAAGCGCGAGACATAATCGGCGCGGGTTTCGGCCGCGACGATGGCCTGCATCGCGGCCCGATCCGGCACCTCGACGATCTCCATGCCGCGGCGCTTCAGCTCGGCAACCGACTCCCCCTCGGCATCCTCGTTCATCTGGCGCTGGCGTGGCGTGATCGCCGCCGCTGCCGCCAGTACGATCTCCTGCTGGCGGGCCGGCAGCGCGGACAGCCGCTGCTTCGACATCACCAGGATGCCGGCCGTATAGGCATGCCGGGTCAGGCTGAGATGCTTCTGCACCTCGTAGAAGCGCGCGTTCAGGATCAGCGTGGTCGGGTTTTCCTGCCCGTCCACCGCCCGGGTTTCCAGCGCGGTGAACAGCTCGGTGAAGGGCATCGGCGCCGGGTTCGCGCCCAGCAGCTGGAACGCCTTGATGTGTGCCGGGTTCGGTGTGGTGCGGATCTTCAGGCCGCGGATGTCGGCCGGCCCCCGCACGGCGCGGCGCGAATTCGTCAGGTTGCGGAAGCCGATGTCCCAGAAGCCCAGCACCATCAGGCCGGAAGGCTCGAGCTCGGGCTTCAGGCCTTGGCCGATCGGCCCATCCAGCACCCGCGTGACATGCGCCCGGTCGCGGAACAGGAACGGCAGGTCGAGCGCGTTCAGCTTCGGCGCAAGGCCGGTGAAGAACGGGTTGCCGGTCAGCGCGATGTCCAGCGTGCCGCCACGGGCGGCGTTGATGGTCGTGGGGTCGCTGCCGGCGGCGCCGCCGCTGATCACCTGCACCGTCAGCGCACCGCCGCTTTGCGCGCGCACATCCTCGGCGAAGGCAAGTGCCGCCTTGTGCCAGGAATCGCTTTCCGGATGCGGGTGGGCGAAGCGCAGGCGCGCGGCCTGCGCGCGGGCGGTGCCGGCGACCCAGGGCGCACCCAGCATGGGCGCAGCCAGGAGGGGCGCGGCGAAAGCGGCCGCAACCAGCGACCGGCGATGGGTGGTGCTCATGGTGGCGTTTCCTCTCCGGATTGCTCTTATGGCATCGCGCTGTGCACTGTATGCAGTAGACGCGTCAGAACTTAGCATGGGCGGCGTTTCAGCGCCATGCCGGTCCATGCGCGATGCCGCGCCGCGGCCGAGGCCCCGCGCCGCGCCTAGGTGGGCACGCCGGCGGCGCGGGCCAGCTCGACAAGCCGCGCGCGGGCCTGCTGCATCTCCTCCAGCGAGCCGAAGGCGTTCATGTAGCGCCCGCGATAGCCCCGGCCTTCCAGCAGCCGGAACATCTCGCCGAAATCGAAGTCGCCTTCGCCCGGCACCAGGTGCTGCTCGAACCCGTTGCGCCAGCAATCGGCCAGCCGCACCTCCTGCACGCGGTCCAGCGGGATCGCGTCGATGAAGCCCTGCACGCCGTCGGGCAGCAGGTGCGCGTGGTTGGCGGTGAAGGCCAGCGCGAAGGCCGGGCTGTCGATCGCTTCGTAGCAATAGCGCCATTCGTCGATCGTGCAGGCCAGGTAGTGCACCTCGGCCTGCTCCGGCTCCTTGTTCAGGTTCTCCAGCAGCAGCAGCGCACCCTTCCGCTCGGCATAGTCGGTCATGCGCTTCAGGCGCTCGCGCCCCGCCTCCATCCGCATCCGCACGTCGGAGGTGAAGTGGTATCCGGCGTGCACGACGATGGACTCCGCGCCGAGTTTCGGCATCGCGTCGATATAGGCCATCAGGTAGGCATCGACCGCGTCGGAAAGGAACGGCGAATATTCCGCGACGTTGACAGCCGAAAGTGTGTGCAGGTGCAGCCGCACGCCCGACCGTTCCAGCGCGGCGCGGATTTTCGCCGAACGGGCGTCATCGAAACTGGTGACCGCGTTGGCGCCGGTATCGAGCTGGATATCGATGTGCCGCACGCCATTCTCGACGGCCCAGGCGATGGCCTCCTCCAGCGGCAGTTTGCGCCCGACATCAACGCCGATCCGGTCCAGAAGCGACATTTGTTCCTCCCTCGCCCGGATTGCCTGCTGACAGGTTCGCTCGCTGCTGGCAACCTCCGGCGCAACAAGACCTAGGGAGGGATGTGGAATGCTTGGTTTGCGCAGACGCAGCCTGCTCGCGATTGCAGCGGGCCTGGGCGCCGCCGGCCGTGCCGCGGCGCAGGCCATGCCGCCGCACGAGCGGGCGCTGTACGAAGCCGCCCGCCGCGAGGGTGAGATCACCTGGTACTCCGGCCAGTACAACGCCGAATCGTCGGAGGCGGTGGGCCGCGCCTTCAACGAGCGGTTTCCCGGCGTGCGCTGCAACGTGGTGCGCAGCACCTCGCAGGTGGCGTTCCAGCGCCTGTCGCAGGACATGCGCGCGGGCGTAGCGCAGTGCGACGTGTTCAGCTCCACCAATTCGGGCCATTTCACGCTGCTGAAGCGCGAGGGGCGGCTGATGCAGTTCCGGCCGGTGAACGCCGATGGCCTGCTGGAAAGTATCCGCACCGCCGACCCCGACAACCACTTCCACACCACGTTCCTTGGCCTGTTCCTGATGACCCACCACACCGGCCGCGTGCCGGAAGCGCAGGCGCCAAAGAGCTGGACCGACGTGCTGGACCCGAAATGGCGCGACCGGCTGGCGGTCGGCCACCCCGGCTTCAGCGGCGCGATCGGCGTCTGGGCGGTGCAGATGCGCAAGATGTATGGCTGGGACTATTTCAAGCGGCTGGAGCGCAACCGCCCGCAGATCGGGCGCTCCAGCCAGGACCCGGTCACCACACTGAACGCCGGCGAGCGCGACGTGGGCCTGTGCGTGCCGATCGGCACGACGCAGGTCAGCATCAGCCGCGGCAACCCGCTGAAACTCATCTATCCGACCGAAGGCGTGCTGGCGACCATCGCGCCATCCGCCATCCCCCGTAACGCGCCGCACCCGAACGCAGCGAAACTGTTCATGGAGTTCCAGGCCAGCCCGCAGATGTCGCAGGTGGTTCGATTGCAGTTCAACGAATCGCTGCGTGCCGACGTGCCGGGGCCCGAGGGCACCCGGCCGGTGGCCGAGCTCACCCTGCTGGCGCCCAGCCTGGCCGAGCAGGAAAGCGGCGTGCCCGAAGTGCGCGAGGCCTGGCGCGACACGTTTGGCGTTTGAGAGAGGGAGTTCAGACCATGCGAACCAACCGCCGCTTCCTGATCGCCGGCCTTTCGGCCGCCGCGATCATCCGCCCCCGCGTTGCCGCCGCGCAGGAGCTGCCGCCGCATGAACGTGCGCTGCACCAGGCCGCCCAGCGCGAGGGCGAGCTCACCTGGTATACCGGCCAGCTGCAGGCCGAACCGTCGGAGGCAGTCGGCCGCGCCTTCAGCGAGCGCTTCCCGGGCGTGAAGGTGAACGTGGTGCGCAGCACCTCGCAGGTGGCGTTCCAACGCTTGTCGCAGGACATGCGCGCCCGCGTGGCGCAGTGCGACGTGTTCAGCTCGGTTGACTACAGCCACCTGACCTTCCTGAAGCGCGAGGGCAGGCTGATGCCATACCGTCCGGAGAACGCGGCCGGGCTGGCCAAGGGTGCCCGCGACGCGGGCGACACCGACGGGCATTTCCAGATCACCTACCTGGCGCTGTACGCGCTGGGGCGACGCACCGACCGCGTGTCCGAGGCCGAGGCGCCGACCAGCTGGCGGGAGCTGACCGACCCGCGCTGGCGCGACAAACTCTCGGTCGGCCATCCGGGCTTCAGCGGCGCGGTCGGCAGCTGGGCCATCATGATGCGCAAGGCGTATGGCGAGCCGTTCTTCCGCGCGCTGGAACGCAACAAGCCACAGATCGGCCGCTCGGCCAGCGACCCGGTGACCGTATTGAACGCCGGTGAGCGGGTGGTGGGCGTGGCGATCTCGGGCCAGAGCACGTTGCTCAGTATCAGCCGCGGCAATCCGCTGGCGCTGATCTATCCGACCGACGGCACGCTGATGGTGCCCTCGCCCAGCGGCGCGATGGCGAACGCGCCGCGCCCGAACGCGGCGCGGCTGTTCATGGAATTCATGACCAGCCCCGCCTATTCCAACACGATCACCAGCTACTACGCCGAGTCGCTGCGACCGGAAGTGCCGGCGCCGCGAGGCTCACGCCCGCTCGATTCCATCCCGCTGATCACGCCGACGCCGGAGGAGGTCGAGAAGAACATCGCCGAGGTCAAGGAACTCTGGCGTGACATCTTCGGCGTCTGAGGCCGCTGCCTCGGCCGTGGCAGCCACCGCGCTGCCGCGGCGGGTGCCATGGCACACCCGCCTCGCGCGCATTGAGCCGGCAAGCCTGGTGTGGCTGTTGCTGGCGCTGGTGCTGCTGCTGCTGGTCGCCGCCCCCCTGGGCAAACTGTTCCTGGTGAGTTTCGAGGAGCGCGGCACCGGCGCCTTCACACTGGCCAACTACGCCGCCGCCTATGGTCGGCAGCGCTACCTTGATGCCTTGTTCAACTCGCTTCGGCTCGGCCTGACATCCGCCACCATCGCGGTGGTGCTGGCCGTGCCGATGGCCTGGGCCGTGTCGCGCACCGACATGCCGGGCAAGGGGTTGACCTGGGCGGCGGTGCTGGGCGCCTTCGTGCTGCCGCCCTATCTGGGGGCAGTGGGGTGGATTCTGCTGGCCGGCCCGAACTCGGGCTTCATCAATGTCGCCTGGCGGAGCCTCACCGGCGCCACCGCCCCGCTGTTCAACGTGTACAGTTTCAACGGCCTGGCGATGGTGATCGCGCTGACGGCCTTTCCGCTGGTCTTCATCTTCGTGAAGTCGGCGCTCGATCTCGTCTCCTCGGAGATGGAGGACGCCGCCAACATCCTGGGCGCCGGCACCTGGACGACGATGCGCAAGGTCTCCTTGCCGTTGGTCTGGCCGGCGATCATCGGCGGCTTCATCATCGTGTTCCTGGAATCGATCGCGCTGTTCGGCACGCCGGCGATCATCGGCATTCCGGCCCGCATCAACGTGGTCACCACTCAGCTCTGGCAGTTCTTCGAATATCCGGTGCGGGTCGAGGTGGCGGCTGCCTATGCAATGCCGCTGCTGCTGATCACCGTGGCGATGATCGGCGTGCAGAAACTGCTGCTGGCGCGCAAGGGGTTCGTTTCGCAGACCGGCAAGGGCGGCGAGCGGCGGCCGATCAAGCTCGGCCCCTTTCGCTGGGTGATGTTCGCCTGGTGCGCCGGCGTCGGGCTGCTGGCGGTCGGACTGCCGCTTTCGGTGCTGCTGCAGGCTTCCTTCGCCAAGGCTTGGGGACGGGGCCTGGCGTTCGACAACCTGACGCTGCGCAACTACCGCCTGCTGATCTTCGAGCACGAGATGGCGATGACCTCGATCTGGAACACGGTGTGGTTCAGCGCCGTGGCGGCGACCGCGGCGGTGGCGATCGCGCTGCTGGTGGCCTATATCGTCACGCGCCGGCTGGTGCCGATGGGCGACGTGCTGGGCTTCATGGCGATGGCGCCCTTCGTGATTCCCGGCATCGTCATGGCGATCGGCTTCTATGCCGCCTATGCCGGGCCGCCGCTGTCGCTGTACGGCACGGCCCTGCTGATCATCCTGGCCTTCACCGCGCGCTTCCTGCCGATCGCCTATGCCAATGCCGGGGCAGCCATCCGCGCCGTGCATCCGGAGATGGAGGAGGCCGCGCGCATCCTGGGCAGCGGCCGGCTGCGCGCGATCAGCGTCATCACCGCGCCGCTGGTGAAGAAGGCGCTGCTGGGCGGCTGGCTGCTGGTGTTCATCGTCGCCTCGCGCGAACTGTCGGCGGCGATCTTCCTGGTGGGGCCACGCACCCGCACCATGAGCGTGCTGCTGTACGACCTCAGCGAGGCCGGCAATTTCGAGGTGCTGGCCGCGTTCGGCGGGCTGCTGCTGCTGGTGACCATGGTGTTCGTTGTCATCGGCATGAAGCTGGTCGGGCGCGATTTCATGCTGCGGCGGACCTGACCACATGGCACGGCTTTCGCTTCACAAGGTCAGCAAGCGCTATGGTGCGCTGACGGTGGTGGACAGCCTCGATCTGGCGCTGGAGGAGGGCGAGTTCGTCTCGCTGCTCGGCCCCAGCGGCTGCGGCAAGACGACCACGCTGCGCATGCTGGCCGGCTTCGTCGATCCCGATGCCGGATCGATCGCGCTGGACGGCCAGGTGATCTCGGCCCCCGGCTCGGTGCTGCCGCCGGAGCGGCGCGGCATGTCGATGATTTTTCAGAGCTACGCCATCTGGCCGAACATGACGGTGGCCGAGAACGTGGCGTTCGGGCTGAAGCTCCGCAAACTGTCGGCCGAGGAAACCCGCCGCCGCGTCGGCGAGATCCTCGAGGTGGTGCAGATGGGGGCGCTGGCTGGCCGCTACCCGTCGGAGCTTTCCGGCGGGCAGCAGCAGCGGGTGGCGCTGGCGCGCGCGATCGTGGTCAAGCCGCGCGTTCTGCTGCTGGACGAGCCGCTTTCCAACCTGGACGCCAATCTGCGCGAGGAGATGCGGTTCGAAATTCGCCGCCTGCACGACGAGTTCCGCATCACCACGGTCTATGTCACGCACGACCAGGCCGAGGCGATGGCGACCAGCGACCGCATCGCGGTGATGAATGCCGGCCGCATCGAGCAGGTCGATGCGCCGCACCTGCTGTACACCCGCCCGCGCACGCGCTTCGTCGCGGGCTTCATCGGCCGCACCAACCTGATCGAGGCCGAGCTGCGCGACAACACCGTCGGCTTCGACGGCGTGGCGGTGCCGGCCGACGCGCTCGGCGCGCAGCCCTCGCAGGGCGCTCAGCCCTCGGACGCCCATCGCGCCGTGCTGATCTCGATCCGTCCGCAAAGCGTCATGCTGCACCGCGCACCGCCGGCCGTGGCCAACGGCAGCGTGGTGGTACCCGGCCGGATCTCCCAGCGCGTGTTCCTGGGCGAGAGCTGGGACTATGTGGTCAGTGGCGAGGCGACTGGCCTGAAACTCCGTGCCGCGGCGCCGGCGAGCGACGTGCACGAAGTCGGCACCCAGGTATGGATGGCGGTTGATCCGCGGCATATGGTGATCGTGGACTGAAGGCGCCTTGTTGATGCCCGGTGGCCCGATCGTCTTCAGGGGGCGGCGGCCAGGCGGCGCAGGGTGTTCTCGATCAGTCGCCTTGCCACCGCCCCTGCCCGCTCCGGATCGCGATCGACGATGGCCGCGGCCAGCCGCTCGTGCTCGCGCTGCACCTGCTCGGCGACGCCGTCCTGCGCGCGTGATCGCGCCCGCAACACGCGGATTGCCTTGCGCACGTGCGGCTCCAGGAAACTGTAGAACGAGACATAGAGGGCGTTGTGCGTGGCGGCAGCGACCGCGCGATGGAAGTCAAGGTCGGCGGCATCGCCCAGTTCGCCCGAGTCCAGGGCGCGGCGCATCTCCGCAAGGGTCGCCCTGATGCGCCTGATGTCGGCGGCTGTCCGGCGCCTGGCCGCCAGGACCGATGCCTGGACATCGAACGCCATCCGGAGTTCGGTGATGTCGATCATTTCGCGCCGGCCAAGCGCCTGGCCACCCGCAATGCGGAATGGTCGCGCGCCGCGATCGTCGAGCACGAACACGCCGGCGCCCTGCCGGGCCTCGACCAGCGCGTCGGAACGCAGGCGCGAGATCGCCTCGCGCACGACCGTGCGGCTGACGCCGTATTGCTGGCAGAGCCGGTGTTCCGGCGGCAGTTTCGTACCGGGGGGGAACGCGCCCGAACCGATCGCCTGCGCCAGCGCCTGCGTGACGTGGTCGGTCAGGCTGATGCGCGGCGCAGGCGTGAGCGGGGCGTGCTTCATGCGGTCAACGGTGCCTGCGACAGGATAGCCCGATCCGGGGCCTTGCCGAGTGGGGTGCCAGAAACGCGGCGGCGTGCAACAGGGCATTGACGCGCCCCGCGCGATCAGGCTCAATTTGTATGACGACCTGATGACCAGTCAACGGGCCGTGTGCGTCGCGGTCCATGCCAACAGGGGATTGCCATGCCGCGAACGCTGCCTGACCGCATCCGCATCTCGGCCCCCGTCACGCCATTCACTGCCAAGGGCGAGTTCATGCCGGATGCCTTCGCCGAGATCGTGCGCTGGCATGTGCGGCACGGCACGCGGGGCTTCCTGGTTGCCGGCGACAACGGCGAGCATTGGGCGCTGAGCCCCAAGGAACTGCGCCAGATTGCCGAGATCACCATGCGCGAAAGCGGCGGCAGGATGCCGGTCTATGTCGGCGCCTGGGCGATCACCGAGCGCGAGGCGATCGAACGCGCCGCCGCCGCGGCCGAAGGCGGCGCCTATGGCCTGTGCGTCAAGCCGCAATCCTATGTGCATTCCTGGGCGCCGGCGACCGAAGCCGACATCGTCGGCCGGTTCGAAGCGGTGGCCCGTGCCGTGCCGCTGCCGATGATGATCTACAATTCCTTCAACCGCACGGGCGTGAACATCTCGCACGAGGTGCTGCACCGGATCTGCGACGTATGCGTGGCCGAGTGCCTGAAGGACACCAACGGCGACGCCAACTTCCTGATGGGGCGCGTGCTGCAGTTCCACGACAAACTGTCGGTGCTGGTGGGCGGCAATTTCTTCTACACCGGCATGCTGCTGGGCGCGGGCGGCATGATCGGCACCGTGCAGGACCTGCTTGGCCACGACGCCGACCAGATTTTCGACTTTGAGACTATGACGATCGCCGAACGTCGGCGCCACATCGTGATGACCGCCGAACTCGGCCACGCCATCAACTATTTCGGCACGATCCCGGCCGCGTACAAGGCGGCATGGAACATGATGGGGCTGCCGGCGGGGCATCTGCGCGACCCGCTGAAGCCCATCAGCGAGGAACAGCACGGCAAACTGCGGGCGGCGCTGGAGAAATGGAACGTGCTGGCGCCCGCCATGACGGCGCAGGCCGCGCAATAGACGGGAGGGGAGCGATGCGACGGATACTTCTATTTGCCGCGGCGGCGGGCTTCACCGTGTTCGCGGCCGGGCAGGCCGTGGCGCAATCCTCGCGCAACATCTGGGACAAGGTGGCCGAAACCGGCGTGCTGACCGTGGGCGCCATGAGCGCCAACCCGCTGGGGTCGTGGCGCCAGATGGGCCAGGGCCCCTATCGGGGCTACAATATTGGCATCGGCGAGGCGTTGGCCCAGGCACTGACGCAGGCGATGGGCCGCCCCGTGCGCACCGAATTCGTCGAGACCACCTGGGGCACCGTGGTGCTCGATCTGCAGGCCGGCAAGATGGATATCTGGACCGGCATGAGCGAGACCGAGGAACGCAAGCGGGCACTCGACATGGCCGGGCCGATGTACGAACTCGCGCATTGCTACGTGAACCGGCGCGGCCTGACGGGGCTCACCACGTGGGATGACTACAGCAAGCCCACGATCCGCATCGCCAGCGTCACCGGCACCAGCGACGAGAAGGCGGTGCGCGAATTGTCGCCGAACGCCACGCACCTGACGTTCCGCCAGGCACCCGAGGCGATCCTGGCCGTGCAGTCGGGCCGGGCCGACGCATTCGGCACCTCGGTGCTGACATGCCTGCGCATCCTCAAGGAGAACCCGGCGTTCGGGTCGATCGTGTTCCCCACGCCGGTGCGCAGCCTGCCGTCCTCGGCCGGCATGCGCCGCGATGGCGATGGCCGCTTCCATCGCTTCGTGCAGGAGTGGGCGACGAAAGCCCGCACCGACGGCACGACCACGCGCATCCTTTCCGAGTCGATCACCCAGGCCGGGCTCGATCCGGCCCAGCTGCCCAGCGGCTTCCGATTCTGAGCGCGGCCTGAAATCCTGCGCGGCCCGGTCCGGCGAGGTCGGCCGGACCGTGGCCGCCGGACGGGGTCGCGAGGCGAACAGCTGAACGGACCCTGCCGATGGGATACCATTACGACTGGAGCGTCGTGGTCCAGCCGAGCTTGTGGCTGGATGCGATCAGCATCACGCTGGGCTACGCGCTCGGCACCACGCTCGCCGGCATGCTGATCGGCGTGCTGTGCGGCTGCGCGCTGCTGGCACCGACACGGTGGCTGACCTGGCCGCTGGATGCCTATGTCCAGTTCTTTCGCTGCACGCCGCTGCTCGTGCAGATCGTGTGGTTCTTCTACGCGCTGCCGATCGTGATCGGCGTGAACATGCCGGCCTGGCTTGCCGCCGGCATCGGGCTTTCGCTGTACATGGGGGCGTTCTGCGCCGAAATCTTCCGCGCCGGCGTGATCTCGATCGAGGCCGGGCAATGGCAGGCGGCCCGCGCGCTGGGCCTTGGCTACATCCCGATGATGCTGAAGGTGATCATGCCGCAGGCGGTGCGCCGCATGGTGCCGCCGTTCGTCAACCAGGCGGTGCTGCAGCTCAAGAACACAGCCCTGCTGTATGTCGTGGCGGTGCCCGACATGATGTACACGGCATCCATCATCACCTCGAACACGTATCGCCCGCTGGAGGTCTATACCTTCGTCGCCCTTCTGTATTTCGCCCTGCTGTATCCGCTGACGCAGTTCGCCAAGCGCCTGGAGACCCGGTTTGAGCGCTGATTGCCTATGACGCTGCCCGCGACCGCCGACGTCGTGGTGGTTGGCGCAGGCGTGGTGGGCATGCTGGCCGCGCTTGACCTTGCGGAAGCGGGGCAGCGCGTCGTGGTGCTGGACAAGGCCGCATACTGGCGCGAGGGCTCGGCGGTGAATGCCGGCACGCTGGCGCTCCAGAACAAGCCGACACCCCTGCTCGCGGCCTACCGCGCCGCGCTTGATCTCTGGGATGGTCTGAGCGAACGCCTGGATGCGCCGCTGGGCCAGGTCCGGCGGGGCGGGCTGCGCGTGGCCCAGACCGACGCGCAGTGCGCCTTGCTCGCCGCCGCGATTGCCGAGCAGCGGCAGGCGGGCGTGCCGGTGGAGATGGTGCGGGGCAACGAGTTGCGTCATCTGGCCCCGTGGCTCGACCGGTCGGTACGGGCGGCGGGGTTCTGCCCGCGCGACGGGTTCGCCAGCCCGCTGCTGACCGGCGAGGCCCTGCTGCGCGCCGCGCGCCGGCAGGGCGTGACGCTCGCCGACCGGTGCGCCCTTGCCGCCGCGTCACCGCGCTCGGGCAGCTGGCAGCTGACCACCGCATCTGGCCGGATCGACTGCGGCAGCGTGCTGGTCGCCGCCGGGCCATGGAGCGGATCGGTCGCCGCGCTGTTCGGCACGACGCTGCCTGTCGGCCTGCACGTCAACATGCTGAGCGTCAGCACGCGCCTTGCGCCCTTCATGGGCAACATGGTCGTCACCCATATCGGCGGCCGGCTAACGCTGAAGCAGTTCCCCAACGGCACCTGCCTGCTGGGCGGTGGCTTCCAGGGAATCGGCGATCCGGCGACCGGCCGCAAGGAACTCGATTTCGCGCAGCTTTCCGCCAACGTCGCGCTTCATTGCAGCGTCGTGCCCGGCCTGCGGCGGGCCGCGTTGCTGCGCAGCTGGACCGGCTTCACCGCCGCGCCCGAGGATGAGTTGCCGGCAATCGGGCCACTGCCCGGCGCCGTCGGCGTCACGATGGCCGTCACCACCGGCGCGGGCTTCACGCTTGGCCCGCTGGCGGCCCGGCTGGCCGCGCACGCGGTGCTGGGGCACGCACACGACCCCGCCTATCGCCTGTTCGACCCCGCGCGGCTGGCAGCCAAGCCTACTCCGGATTGATCCGGGCCGCCCTGATCACCTCGGCCCACGTCGCCATCTCGGCCTCCAGCCGCGCCCTGAATGCCTCCGGCGCATCGGCCACCACGGTGGTGCCAAGTTCGGCCAGGCGGCTGGTGACGTCGGGCTGTGTCAACGCCCAGACCAGGTCGCGGTTGAGCTGGTTCACGATCGGCTGCGGCGTGCGGCCGGCAACGAACGTGCCCAGCCAGCTGTTCACCTCGTAGCCGGGCAGGGTCTCGCCGATCGCCGGAATGTCAGGCGCGGCGGGCGAGCGCGCCGCGGTGGTCACGCCGATCGGCCGCACCCGCCCCTCGCGAACCTGCGACAGGCCGGAGATCATGCTGTCGAACATCATCGATATCTGGCCGGCAAGCAGGCTGTTCACCGCCTCGCCGGTGCCGCGGAACGGCACGTGCAGAAGCTCCACGCCCGCCCTGAGCGCCAGCAGTTCGCCGGAAAGGTGGTTGCCGGCACCCACGCCCGAACTGCCGTATGAAACCTGCCCCGGCCGTGCGCGCGCATGGGCAAGCAGTTCGGCAACGCTTGTCGCCGGCACCGACGGATGAACCACCAGCAGGTTCGCCGCCGTGACCGCCATGGTGACGGGCGCGAGGTCGCGGCGCGGATCATACGGCAGCGACCGACGCAGCGCCGGATTGATGGCATAGGCGGCCGAGGTGAACAGCACGACATGGCCATCAGGGTCCGATTTCGCGACGAGGTCGGTCGCGATCACCGTGCCGCCGCCGCCGCGGTTCTCGACGATCACGGGCTGCGGCCAGCGCTCGCCCAGTTTGGCGGCGACCAGCCGTGCCACCACGTCGGTCGAGCCGCCCGGCGCGAACGCGATCACGAAGCGCACGGGGCGTGAGGGGTAGCTCTGCGCCATGGCCGGCATTGCCGCCAGCTCGACGCCCGCCAGCACGCAACACGCGGCGGCCATGCGGGATGCGTGACGGCGTGCGACTGTCCTGAACCTGCTCATCCTCACATCACCATCTTGCACATGGCGAAGGTGAAAGGCCATGGCCATGCCTATGGCGGCGGGCGATCCTGCGTTTGCGCACCACCACCGGCCACCGCTACGCTGCCGCGCGGGAATCGCAACGTACAAGGGAGCAGGTCTTGGCACGCGGACCAGCCAAGCCGCACATCTTATCTCGACGCCGCACGATGCTTGCCGGGGTGCTGGCCTGCCCCGCGATCGCGCACGCCGCGCCGCCCTTGTCACTCGGCATCACGCCGGTATTCCTCGACAGCGACCTGCTGCTGCTGCGCGACCTGGAAGCGGAACTGTCGCGCCGCGCCGGCAGCCGCGTGCAGCTGGTGCGCAAGCGCACCTACCGCGACATCACCGATGCACTGCTGGCCGGGCAGGTCACGGCGGCCTGGATCTGCGGCTACCCCTTCGTGCGGCATCGCGACCGGCTGGCGCTGGTTGCGGTGCCGCTGTGGCGCGGGCGTCCGCTGTATCAGAGCTACCTGATCGCGCGCGCCGACCTGCCGGCCGCGACGCTGGCCGACCTTCGCGGCCGCAGTCACGCCTTCAGCGACCCCGACAGCAACTCCGGCTGGCTGGTCACCGCGCATGCGCTGGCGCGCGCCGGCACCACGCCGCGGAACTTTTTCGCCCGCAGTTTCTTCACCTACGGCCACCGCAACGTAGTGCGCGCAGTCGATGCGGGGCTGGCCGACAGCGGCAGCGTCGATGGCTATGTGTGGGAGGTGCTGGCCGAGACCGAGCCGCACCTGGTGGAACGCACACGCGTGCTGGCGCGCAGCGCCTGGCTGGGGTTCCCGCCGGTGGCGTGCCTTGCCGCCGATGCCGACAGCCAGGGCGTGCGCCGCCTGCGGGACGCGCTGGTCGGGCTGCCGGCGGACGCGCATGGCCGGGCGCTGCTGTCGCAACTGCGGCTGGATGGGTTCACCGATGCACCGCCCGCGCTGTTCGACCCGATCGGTCGGCTGGCGGCCGAGGTCGTCGCATGAATTGGGCGCGGCCGTATCGCTGGCCGCTGGCGGTGCGCGTGCCGCTGCTGGTGGCGGCGCTGCTGGTGGCGGTCTCGGTCGTCGTCAGCCAGGTGGTGCTGTCGCGGCTGGCGGCCGAGCAGCAGCGGCGCGTGGCCGGCCTTGCCGATGCCTATCTGGATGGCGTGTCGGCGGCGCTGCATGCCGCGCTGGTGCGGCGCGATGTGTGGGAAGCGTTCGACGTGGTCGATCGCGCGCGCAGCAGTTTCCAGGCGCTGCCATTGGTCGCCGCGGCCGCCCTGCTGCCCGATGGCACCGTGCTGGCCGCCACCGACCCGCGGCGCCTGCCGGTCGGCAGCCGATACGCGGATGCCGATCGCGTGGCCGACGATGCGCCGCTGGCGCCACTTCAGGAACCGCGCGCGATCGTTGCGCGCGCGGTGCACGATGGCGGCGTCTTCATCGGGCGCGTGGTGATCGAGCTCGATCTGTCGGCCGAGCTTGCCGCGCGACAGCGGGCCGGCACGGCCCTGTTCCTGCTGAATGCGATGCTGACGCTGCTGTTCGCCACTCTGGGCTGGTGGCTGGTGCGCCGCATGCTGGCCCCCGTGCGCCTGCTGTCGGCGCACCTGGCGGCCAGCGGCGAGCGGCCGTCGCCGCTGCCCGATGCGGCGATCGGCCGGGTCGGTGGCGAGTTCAAGAACCTGTTCGCGCGCTTCAATGCCATGGCCCGCGCCGTCGAGGAGCGCGAGGCGCTGGCCGCGCGCCTGGCCGAGGAAGAACGCCTGGCCGTGCTCGGCCGCCTTGCCAGCGGCGTCGCGCACGAGGTCAACAACCCGCTGGGCGGCATGCTGACGGCGGTCGATACGCTGGCCAGCCACGGTGCCGACCCGGCGGTGCGCGCGCAGTCGGTGGGGTTCCTGCGGCGGGGGCTTTCCGACATCCGCAATGTCGTGCGCGCATCGCTGGTGCTGTACAAGGCCGCACCAACGGGGGCGGACGCGACGCCCGAGGCACTTGATGACCTGCGGCACCTGGCCGGCCCGGAAGCAAGGCGCCGGCGTGTGCGCCTGACCTGGAACAATCGGCTGGACGCGCCGGTGCAGGCGGACACGACGCTGCTGCGCCAGATCGCGCTCAATCTGCTGCTGAACGCGATCGCTGCCTCGCCGCCGGAAGCAGAGGTGCGGGTCACCATCGAAACGGTGCCGGGCCTGCTGCTGGTGCGCATTGCCGATCAGGGACCAGGGCTGCCCGCGGATGTCGCGGCGATGCTCGACCGCGCGGATGCGCAACCACCCGCGGGCCGCACGGGGCTTGGCCTGTGGACCGCGCTGTCGGTCGCGCACCGCCTGGGCGGGCGGATACGCCGGCTGCCGGCGGCGACAGGCACGACGCTTGAGCTCGAAGTGCCCTTGGCGAGGAGGCCCCTTGCCCATGCGGCCTGACGCTCCCCCCCTGATCGCGCTGATCGAGGACGACCCGGTGATGGGCGGCGCACTGGCCCAGCGCCTGACGCTGGAGGGCTATCACGTGCGCTGGAGTCGCACCGGCAGCGAGGCGCTGGCAAGCCTCGCCGACGCGCCGCCGCATGCCGTGATCTGCGACATCCGCCTGCCTGACATTTCCGGCGAGGATTTGTTCGCCGCGATGCGCCCCGCCATTCCAGGAACGCCGGTGATCTTCGTCACCGGCTTCGCTGGCATAGACCAGGCGGTGCGGCTGGTGCGGTCCGGTGCCGCCGACTACCTGGAAAAACCGTTCGAGGTGCAGGTGCTGCTGGCGCGGCTTGCCGAACTTGCCCGGCCACCGGCGGCAACCGGCGCGCTCGGCGCCTCGGCCGCGATGCAACGCGTGGAGACGACGCTGCGCCGCGTGGCCGAACTCGACAGCACGCTGCTGATCACCGGCGAAAGCGGCGTGGGCAAGGAGGTCGCGGCCCGCTTCGTGCACGCGATCTCGGCGCGGCGCGACAGGCCGTTCGTCGCGGTGAACTGCGCGGCGATCCCCGACACGCTGATCGAAAGCGAGCTGTTCGGCCACGAGAAGGGCGCGTTCACCGGCGCCGACCGCGCGCACGAAGGTTATTTCGAGCGGGTGCAGGACGGCACGCTTTTCCTGGACGAGATCGGCGACCTGCCGCCGGCGACGCAGACCAAGCTGCTGCGCGTGGTGCAGGACCGTACCTTAACGCGGCTTGGCTCGACCCGGCCGATGGCGATGCGCGCGCGGCTGATCTCGGCGACGCACGTCGATCTGCTGGCCGCGGTGGCGGCCGGGCGGTTCCGCAACGACCTGTATTATCGCCTTGCGGTGATCCCCGTGGCGATCCCGCCGCTGCGCGACCGGCCGGACGACATCCTGCCGCTGCTGCGCGGCTTCGTGATGGAGTTCACGATGGCCTTCGGGCGCGACCTGCGCGCCATCAAGACCGAGGCCGAGCGGATGGCGGTTCTGCATCCGTGGCCCGGCAATGTGCGCGAGCTCCGCAACCGCGCCGAGCGCGCGGTAGCGCTGGCGGCAGGCCCGATGCTGCAGGCGTTCGACCTGTTCCCCGAGAGTGCCACGCCCGGCGAAACCGCGCTGCCGAGCCTTGCCGAAGCCGTGGCCGAGACGGAGCGTCGGCACATCGAACACGCGCTGGCCGAAGCCGGTGGGCGGGTGGAGGAAGCCGCGAAACTGCTGGGCGTCTCACGCTCGACGCTGTTCGAGAAGATCAGGCGGCTGAGGGGGTAGCGAGGCCGTGCCGCCGCCCCCTCCCTGTCC
>Ga0224723_1000998_pt1 | contig 17984 bp, 14 predicted proteins | sample Balambano_FR2_Me_FD_161647 | JGI IMG/M metagenome (GOLD analysis project Ga0224723, IMG submission 161647) | Freshwater sediment microbial communities from Lake Towuti, South Sulawesi, Indonesia - Balambano_FR2_MetaG | ecosystem: Environmental > Aquatic > Freshwater > Lake > Sediment | place...
CATCGGTTTCCCACACCCAGGATGACATGGGACAGCTTGTTCGGGTATTCCTGAAAATGGCAGAGGAGGTGTCAGCGCGAGAGCAACGTCTAAAGCAGCAGGTGCTTGCTCTGCAAATTGAAATCGATGAAACCAAACGCGATAGCCAGGTTGCTGAAATTACTGAAAACGAACACTTTGAACAGCTTCTGCAGAAGATTCAAAAATTACGATCGCAATCCGCAATATCGGACAAAGCGCGAACCCATGAAACAAAATCTTTTCATTAATCTTTTTTGATTTATTTGATTTAAACGGGATACAGGGGGCTGTGCCTACATCTCTGACGTATAGCCGATTTATTTATAGACAATTGATGAAGGCTGTAGTTTTAGACAGAATCGATAATTTACAGCCTTTTCCAGGCTAATAGAAGTACAAGCAATGGGGTGCAGGGGCTGCGCCCCTGTGTGGGGGCAAAGCCCCACACCCCCTGTACCTAACCAGAGTGAAAAAAGCGATATGGAATCAGAGAACTTGATTTCGCGTGAAGAAATTATGTTGGGATTACCCGCTCGGCGGGCAAATACCCTATTATTTTTAATTCAAAATCAAACGGCTCAGCTTGTTGCGAAATCAAGAATTGAATTCTCGTTAACCGATCAGACTGCACAGGAAGCGGAACTGGCTTTTCTTCAAGCCTTTACCCTGGGCAGGCGCAACGATTCCGCTCCTACCATTCAACAGCTAGAACGCTACGCGCATCAGTGGGCATTTCTGGTTCCACAGAATCCAAAACTTCAGGCAGCCGTTGCCCATGCGATGGGGCAGAGGTATCAATTTACCAGGGCGAAAGTTCCTCACATTCGAGCAACGCTGTGTCTTGATCAAAAATCGGTTCAGGCTGTCTATTCCAGGACGTACAAACAGCCGTTGGAAACGCTTTATGCCCCACAACTGTCTTTGCTGGAACAGTTCAACTGGCTGTCTGCTTTTATCGCCCAGTGTCTCGAATCTCTGCCGCCTTTTTGGGTTGCTCTCTTGATTACCGTTGCCCTGGGTTTGCCGCAGGCGTTTCTGGCTCTACCGATCGCAGTTGCAGATGTGGGTCCGCTGGTGGCGCTTTCTTTTCTTCCGGTGATTGGCGCAATTAACATCGTGACAATGGCTTGTATGGCTGAGGCGATCGGTCGGAGCAGTGACTTTCGCTATGGCAGTGGATTTATCAAGCAGCTCATTGCCAATTATCTGGGCGACACGGGAGCTTTTATCTTTTCTTTGGCGATCGCTTTGCGCGTTTTTCTTATTGCGCTGGCTTGCTATATTGGTTTGTCAATCACAATGGCAGACTTCACATCAATTCCTGCACCGATCTGGGCTGCAGTCCTGTTTGTAACTGGGCTTTATCTGCTGCTGCGACGATCGCTCAGTTTTACTGTGGCGCTTATGATGCTGCTGGCTGCTCTCAACATTGGTTTACTGTTAACACTCGTGTTATTCGCGATCAAACATTTTCAATTCAGCAATCTTCTATACTTTAATTCCTTATTGCTGGAGAAGCAGTTCACGCAGCTTTCCTTTTTGCAGCGAGTGTTGGGAGTGAGCCTGATGCTCTATTTTGGACATATCTATGTCGGAGAATGTGCAAAATTAGTGCTGCCCCGTGATTCGAGCGCGTCTTCGCTCATTCTGGGAAGCATCTTCGGCACGCTGGTTTTGACAGGACTTTTTTGTCTGTGGATTTTGGCGATGAATGGCGCGATCGCCCCTGAAGTTCTGTCCCAGCAAATGGGGACTGTCCTGGAGCCGCTAGCAGCACAGATCGGTCCGATCGTCACCGTCCTGGGAAGTGTGTTGATCATTCTGCTGCTGGGAATGGCGTGGATTCGGAGTTCTAGCCTGCTGCTGAATCTGGGGCGAGAATGGCTGGTGAGAAGAGCCTACTCCGCGTTTCAGTTGCCTGCCCATCGTTCAACGCTGATCGTCTACCCGCGTGGCAATCCAGACCAGGTTCCGCGCATTGGCATAACTTATCTAGGGTGTAGCGGACAGCAGGCAAGATTTCGCCTGGATGTTCAGTGTAGCGGGGGATTAGAGCAGCTTGAAGTGACGATCGACGATCGCTGGGATCTTCAGCAGTTGTGGAATCGGTTTCCCGATCTGCGCAGGTGGAACAGTCGGCTGTTGCTTCAGGTTCGATCAGCGGATGCGGACGCTGTGAATGTACAGATCGCCTCGTCAATGGTGCTCACTGGCGAGGGTGAATTGGCGATCGGAATGGCGCAACCGCAATCGGAGGATCTGGCACTGCCGCAAAACTGCGCGATCGAACAATGGCTGATTCAGCTTCGATTGCTCTGGCAGCATTATCGCTACAGTCTGATATCGGTCAGTCCGCTGCTGCTGGTGTTTCTCATGACCGAGTGGCTGCTTTTCACAGGCGTACAGTCGTTTACAAATGTGCTGGCATTTGCGGGAGTCTTAGGCAATTCGCTGGTGGGAGGGGTGTTTCCGATTCTGCTGCTGATCTCCAGTCGGCGCAAGGGGGAACTGATTCCCGGAGTCGTGCTCCAGGTTTTGAACTACCGGATTCTCCAGATAGGAATCTATATCGCGTTTGTGGTTCTGCTGCTGCTGCATGGGCTGTTTATCTGGCATTATCCCCTTGCTCGTGTGAGTGCGATCGTGATTGCAGTGCTGTGTGTGGCTGCAACCCTGGCTATGAAGCAGAGCGGAGCATTTGTGTCGCGGGTTGCGGTGGAGCTGCGCATGAATCCTCAAATCGAAGATCAATCACTATTACGAATTACTGCTGGTGGGCGACCCATGATCGCCAATGTTTGTCTGCAAACCCGCGAAGGCGAACTGTCCTACCAAACTGCGGCCTTGGAGATGCCCACTCTATCTTCGATTCAGCAAGTAGCGATCGATCTGCCGATCACCCAGGAGCGAGAGCTGCGCGTTTGGACGCACCGAAATTCAGCAAACACAAAGTTTAATGGCTATCCGGTTCGGTTGGAAGTTGCCAGCCACAATCAGTCGAAGCAGTTTGATCTGAGGCTTTCTGAAGGACAGATTTTGTTACCGCTGGTGAGTCGAATTTGTCGTTTGAAGATTATGTTTAGTGAATAGGAGGTCACGATGGCGCGCATTATTGCTGTTCATTCATTTCGAGGTGGAACTGGAAAGTCAAATTTAATTGCCAACCTGGCATCGGTGCTTGCTCGTCATGGCAATCGAGTTGGCATTGTGGATACCGATATTCAATCTCCCGGTATTCACGTTTTGTTTGGCTTGAATGCAGAAAAAATGACTCGTTCGCTGAATGATTATTTATGGGAACGCTGCGAAATCCGGGATGTTGCCTGTGATGTCAGTCATGTCTTGATGACTGAATCAGGACAAACCAGTGCGATCGACGGACGTTTATATCTCATTCCATCTAGCATCAAAGCAGGAGAGATTTCTAAGGTACTGCGAGAAGGATATGATGTGGTTCGTTTGAATGACGGATTTCAGGAATTCGTTCACAGTTTGAGCTTAGATTATTTATTGATCGATACCCATCCTGGTCTGAACGAGGAAACGCTGTTGTCGATCGGAATTTCCCATGTGCTGATGATTATTCTGCGCCCGGATAACCAGGATTTTCAGGGCACGGCTGTCACCGTTGACGTGGCGCGTAAGCTGAAAGTGCCAGAGATGATGCTGGTGATTAATAAAGTTCTCTCAGGGTTTGATTTTGCTGATTTGCAGCAGCGCGTTGCACAGACTTATAAAGTTCCTGTTGCTGGAATTGTGCCGCTATCGACAGACATGGTACAGCTTGCCAGCAAAGGTATTTTTTGTCTGCGGTTTGCAAAGCATCCTATTACCCAGGCGATCGAAGGAATTGCAGCTCAAATTATGCAGGGCAGCTAACCCTCCCTAATGTCACCGGAGAAGATTCGCAATGCCAGACCACCGACCCTTCCGAGCGAATGTTCTGACTGCCTACGGCGCAACGCCCTCTGAGGTGGAAGAGCTATTGGGATACAACCACAACGTTTTCGATCGCGCTTTCCTGTCTCAACCCTTACAGTTCCCCCTGCCTTCAGAGCTTCACATTGCCGTCTGGCAAGAATATGCAGCAGCAGCTCAATCAGAGGGAGCGTTTTCTGTGCTGCGCCAGCATTTAGTGCAGTTGCGGTTTCCGATTCAGGCAGGCATTAGCAAAACGATCGCCTATCAAGCCGCAACCCGTCGCGGCACTGCGGTAGACCAGATGCCCGAAGCAAGCGGCTTAAGGTTACGCAACTCGCAAGCACTGGAACTGTCGATTCATTACAGCATCGCCGGGGCAATTCCAGTTCTGTATACTCCTGATCGAGCGGATTTTGTCGCGCTTGTGCAAGCCCTGTCCCTGCGAAATGAACCCCAATCTATCCCAGAATCAATGGGAGCTTGCACTGTGAAAGGCTTGAATAACTGGGATCGAATTCGCCGCGATCGACAAGCCTGGGAAGCACAAAATCCAGGAAGCAGTTCGGAAGATTGGGCAGCAGAGTTTCAGCGAATTTTGCCGCAGAAAGAGCGCTATCAGGATCAGTTCATTCTTTTGAGCAGCGGAGCATATAGTGGAGTTTCTGCCGCTGCGCTGGGCTTATCGCCTCAAGCCTGGCAGGAAATTTCGCGAACAATTCGATTAGAGCATGAATGTACTCATTACCTGACCTACCGATTGTTTAACGCGATGCAAAATAACTTGCTCGATGAATTGATTGCAGACTACTGCGGCATTGTTGCGGCGATCGGACATTACCGGGCGGATTGGTTTTTACGGTTTTTAGGGCTGGAGGCTTTTCCAGCTTATCGAAATGGAGGCAGACTTCAGATTTATCGGGGACAACCGCCGCTGTCCGATCGATCGTTTCAGATCCTCCAGGCGCTAGTGAAAGCCGCCGCAGAAAACCTGGAACAATTTGATTTACGCTACGGCAGCCAGTTTCGTAGCCCGATCGATCGCCTCTGGTTAGTCATGGGATTAACCAATTTGACGCTAGAAGAACTGGCATCCGCTGAAATGATTTCCCGAATTCAAACAACGCTGGCAGAAATGCGATCGGCTTTTAATTCTGAACCGATCAACGTCCAAAATTTACCAACGCTAACCCATACTCACTCCTAAAACACGAGGATTCAGCGCCATGACAGAAGTATTGTTAAAAGAACTCAGCAGACACGATATTGATTGGATGGTTAATGCAGGTCGCTGTCATACCATCGCACCAGAAACCGTTCTTGTGCAGCAGGAAACTTCAGCAGATGCCCTGCACATCCTGCTCGACGGAACACTGGCAGTGACGATCGTACAGAACAACCGAAATCCGCTTAATCGTGCTTTTGCGGCATTAGAAGGAGAAGAATCGTTTACGCGCGAAGTTGCCCGCCTGTCCAGTGGAGAAGTGGTTGGCGATATTCCTTGCATAGGGACATCCTTAACCACGACATCAGTCAAAGCAATTGAACGATCGCTGGTGTTGTCGATTCCGCAACAGGTTCTCGCTGCCAAACTGCAGCAAGATGTGGGGTTTGCTGCTCGTTTCTATCGCGCAGTTGCCATTTTGCTGTCCGATCGGCTGTACGGGTTAGTGCGTCAACTGGGGCGCAGTACTCTGGTGCAGGGACAACCTTTACGCGACGTGCTGTATTTGCTGAGCGAACTGCACGATAGCGATATTGACTGGATGATGGCAATTGGAAAGCGGCAGCGCATCAAAGCAAATACCATTCTCATTCGAGAGGGAGGCCCTGTAGATGCCCTTTATATTCTGTTTGATGGAACGATGTCCCTGCTGATTGCTGAAGATGACCGCAATCCCCTGGCGCGTGCCTTTGCAGCCCTGGAGGAAGAGGAAAACCTGGGACGCGAAATTGCCAGATTATCGCGAGGCGAAATCGTTGGGGAATCTCCTTTTGTAGACGCTCGGCTGCCTGCCATGACCGCGAAAGTGCTGGAGGAGGCGATCGTTCTGTCGATTTCTCGTCAGCCAATGGCGGCAAAATTGCAGCAAGATCCTGGCTTTGCTTCCCGGTTTTATCAGGTAACGGCAACGCTGGCTGCAAATCGGCTGCAGGGTGTCTTGAGTCACTTCGGCTATGGTCGTCGAGCTTACAGCCAGGGACAGCCCCTCCATGAAACGGCAGACTATGCAGATGAAGTGAATGTCTCTTTCCTCGATCGAATCGCATTTGCGAGTGCGAGGTTTGACTGGATGCTGGGACAAATGCAGGATGTCGCTGTGTAGGAAATCGTGTGTAATGGGGGTGTGGGTGACAAAGCTGCAACAGCCCGCAAAGTAGCGGAAAAAAGCTTGATATAGCAATCCTTTTTGGATTCTAAGGGGTGCAGCTTAAGGGGTGACAGGGAGGCTAAAAGGCAGAGTGAATCAGGTGCAACGCCCTTAGTCCTCGTCGGAAGAATGAGCGGTTTTGCACTCTTTATGCTTGCCAGGCTAATAGTTGATCGGCTGCGAGTCTGCTAAGCTCCGAATCCCCTCAAATTCTGAAACTGTGACTCTGCTCTGGCTTTAGAGTGTCATCGGAGCGATCGGTTCAATGTCCGGGTTTAATCCACCCACTTGATTGGTGCGAAGTACAAGCACCGTCGCCCCCTGGTTAATCAACGCCGTAATCAGGTAATCGCTTGCCACGCGAGGCAGCATCGTGCGCCAGCTTGCCAGACCCATGAAAAGCTGCTGGATGGGGTCATCTTGCAGACTGCTGCCTAAAACCGCTTCGTGCCCCTTCCAGTCGGCTCTGGCAGTGCCAAACGGCAGCAAATTGCGTTTCAGCGATCGCCCCAAGTGAGTCAGTTGCTTCAGTTGTTCTGCTCTCTCTGGATGGGTTTGTAACCATGCTTTCGCTTTGGACTCGTCCTGAACTATCTTCTGAATGGGCTGAAGCGCGGCATACAAGGCTTGATTTGAGTCCTGGGCACAGTTGTTGGCTGGACCTACGTAAGTACTCCCGGTGCCATCGCCAATCCGATACCGCGCCATCATGATTTGAAGCTGATCAATTAGCGCATCCAGCGGGGATGTTCTCACCCCGTCCATCTCGTAATCACCTGTCAGCGCATTGAGTTTAATGACAACATCTCGCACAGGACGAAGATTGAGCCAGCCGTATTGGCGATCGCCCATGTAGTGAGACCAGTGATGTCTACAGGAGATTAATCCGTCACCGTTGTGGCAGTAGACCTGAAAATATTGAATCTCAAGCCGCAGATCATCGGTGAGGGGTTCGCGCACGACTTCTGCCAGACCAAAGGCAAAATGCCCGAAGTAAACCGGGCCCTGAGCGGCAGGCTCTTTCATTTCGCCGCCAATCCCGCCGTAGACATGGTTGAGCAGCAGCCGATCGCCCTCCTGAAACTCGCCTGCGTGAGTTGCTTTGGCGCACAGCCGCGTCGAACTGAAGGTTCCTTTAACGCCTTTCACCGACCAGGACTCTTTTTTCAGGTAGGCGATCGTAGCTTTCCTGCCGACAATATCCTGATCGGGCTGGAGGCGAAACAGGTGACGCGGGGCGATCGCCTGCACCACAAACTGATTGGCGTGATTGTTTGCCCCATAAATATACCAGCCGTCCGCATTGCCAGGAGATTGTTCAATGTCTTTGCTGCTGGAGGGCGGTAAACCGTTTTCGTTGGCAATTACCTGCGGCAGCAAGACAATCTCTTCCATGCCGTCAAACTGCCGGGATGCTTTGTTGAAATGCTGCACTCGATACAGCAGCCCATCCGGGGCAACCGCCGCAGGCGCGATAAACTGGACGATCGCATAAAAGCGACCTGTGATCACCGCCGGGTCTTGTGCGATCAGCAATCGAGGTAGAACGGAATGATCATTATCACACGGAGCAATCGTTTCAACGATCACAGACCCATTCAGCATGACAATCATGTCATCAACTGGTCTAGCACCCGCCAACGACTCCAGCGGATCGACCAGGCGCCACCCATTTAACCGTTCTGGCACAATCTTGCCCTGTTTCAAGCTGTATTCGGCATCGGCACTGAAATGTACATCACGGGTTACAGTCTGCACATAGGCTGCGACTTTCGGATCATCTTGCCAGCCTAATTGCACCACCTGCCCCACCAGATGGGCATAATTAGCTTCGGCATGATACACCTCAAACCAAACTCCGTCGAAAGTTTGCCGTTGTTCCAGCGTGGCTAAAATCAACCGTCCCATCCAGGGCGCGATCGGGCGATAGTGGTTTAAATCAACGGCTTGCTGAACTGGATAATTGTTTGGCTGGTTAAAGATCGCTTGCTGAAACAGCGAGTAGCTGCTTGGTTTACGGGTTGGGGTGAGGTGACCGGCTTGCCCGCTATGCGAGCGCCGCAGCGCGCTGCGATCGATCGGCAGCTCTTCTCTTAAAATTCCAATCACCCAATCCAGCGTTTGCTGCGCGTAGGTTCGACCGTCCGGCAGGGTTCGGTTGGGATCCAGCACGCCACCGGGCGTTTGATGCCCGACCGGACCAAGCGAGATAAACGTCACCGCTCCCCGCTGCTTTGCCCGATTCCAGTAAGACAAAACCATGAGTCTCCAGCGTTTTGGAAACAAAATCGGTCCCAGTCGCTCCACGGGGTCTTTATCCCCCACCAGATGATAGATATGCTCCAGGCGCAGGATGTTGTTGTGACCGCTAAACACGCCTGCCATCGAGATAATATCGATCGGCGCATCCAGGACCTGCTTTAACAGCGGTGCAGCCCCCATCGAGATTTCACCGCCGCCACTAAACCCCAGCAGCGTAATGGGTATCCGACTGCTTGGCTGATAGCCATAATCGATCAAACTGTTGTAGATGAGCTGCGCCATGCCCTGGTTGTAGATCGGTCCGTAGCGTCCATCGGCAGAAACCGCAACTATCCACATATTGCGAATGTTGATGAGTATCCCCAGCATCCCCAGAAAACGCTTTGCCCGCAGCCAGTTGATCAGCCGCCAGAACCAGGAAAAGAGGCGATCGCTGGTTAGAGACCGATTCAACACTGAGTAGGGCATAATACCGCGAATCAGTACCATATCGGGCAGTGCTTCGCCTAAGTGCCGCAAAAACGCCTCTGCTTCCGGCGCATAGGTATATTGGGACTGTCCAATGCCATCCAGATACACAATGTAGCGGCTCACCTGCGTATTGACCGCGACCGCATCCTCAACGGTTCCAGGCAGGCGGGTAGTCTTCACTCGATCGCCATACCAGCCCGCCCACCAGCCCAAAGATTCCAGCGGACTCAGAAGGGCAGCGATGACCAGCGCCACCAGCCCGATTTGAAGCAGGTCAATGATGAGCCGTTGAGCGTCACTCAGCGTTAGCCAAAAAATGTGACTGAATGTTTGCAGTGGAACCAGTAAAAGAACCAGCAACACGACCAGTAAACCCAATCCAATCAGCCTGTCATAACGCGAAAGCTGATTCACGGCAAACCTCCCCGATCGTTTTCGCGACCGCTTCGCGTAGCCGCCTTTGGCGGATCGCCATCTGCTTGAGGGGCAGGTACGGTGCCAAAGTTTGCCTGAATCATCTGTTCCAGCCCTTGAACATTGGTCACAAGCTGCCTGCCTGCAACAGAGTCTGCTAGCCACTGTCCAAATGCCTCTGCTGGGCGACCGATCGTTCGCTGCATAATTTGAAAAACAATCCAGCCCAGAATCGCGCACCACAAAATCTGCCACCGTCCCAGCTCGGTGATGATGCCAAAGCCGCGCACAAACGCAAGCAAGCTCCAGATTGATAGCACGACTCCAATCGGCACCCCCAAATAGGGCATCGCTCCTAAAAAGCTCCAGGTTAGCGGCGCATAGGCAAGTCCTAACACCCGAAATACGCTCATAAAAGAGGGATTCGCTCTATACAGCAGATGACTGGCTCCCCAGACACTGAAAATCCAAAACGCTGTACTGATGACAAATAGAATAGCGGCAATTCCCAAACTCAGCACAAACCGAATCGGCTTAACCTGATTGACAAAAAGCACAATGCTTTGAGCGATCGCCTGAGATAAACCTGCCAGCAGCAGCACATAAATTGCCACTTGCGTACCGTTTGGCAGTGTTTCAATCAACTGAAACGCTTCAGGATTAAGGGCATTTGCTCCCTGCATTAGTTCCCAAAACCGACTCAGGGCAGTAGTCATGAAGGTAGTTCAATTAGGTAAAAGATAGAGAGAAAATGGAAGCCTTCAACAACTGCATATTCTGTTTGCAGCTTGGCGTTGTCATCATGGATAAAATTCCGAGTTGCACCGATGTGGTTCTCGGTGTTTTTGGAAAACGATGAGGTCTTATGAACTAAACGACACACTCGTTGTCTCAGTACGTTGTTGAATCGTTCAACATCATACTTCAAATCAGCGAATAATTCGGTAGATCGATCGCTCAACCCGCCCATTTCTAACATTTTCTAACATTGATTTGGCAGTCGCAGTTAAAAGTGAACCATACGGTTTTGTATTCGGATTAGCCGTTGGGTCAGTACTCGCTTGGCTAGTGAAATGGGTTGATTGGTTATTTTTCATTGGTTAGTTGTCTTATTTTCAACAGTTAGACTAAGAGAACTATTGGGAGCATGTCACTGTTGCAAATCTGCCCTCATCCCCCAACCCCTTCTTCCAGAGCGAGAGAAGGGGAGCCGGATTGAAGTCCCTCTCCCCCCAAAATGGTGACAAGTGGGAGCGGGATTCAGGGTGAGGGCGACCAAGGTGATATGCTCCCGAACTATTTGTCATCAAGCCTAACTTTAGGAAGTCCAGCGAATTGTACTGGCTTTTAGAAGGTCTGAAACTTAACACGAAAAAGTAACAAACTCGTGACAGCCTGCATGAAAGTAAACCAGAAATGTTGAATTCAGAGATAAAAGTCATCAACCTCCGGCAAAGCCAGAGGCTTGAGAGTCGAAACATAATGCCCCCTTGCCCAAAAGTGCTGTCCCACAAAATTTCGTCGCTTTCCCTAGTACGTTCGCGCGATCGCAATAGGCGACAGGGCCTTTAAAGCATGCCCTAGGGGGGCAGTTCGGGTCGCAATGGCGACTTTTAAAGCATCCTCTAACCAATCAAGCCCTGCTCTTGCAACCAGTGTTCTGCATCTAACGCTGCCATACATCCAGTGCCTGCTGCGGTAATTGCCTGACGATAAACCTTGTCCTGAACATCCCCACAGGCAAAAACGCCAGCAACGCTTGTTCGGGTGGAACTGCAATGAGTGAAGATATAGCCCTGATCGTCCATCTTGAGCCAGGGTCTAAAAATTTCCGTATTGGGGCGATGACCGATCGCAATAAAAACACCTTGAATGGGCAGACAGGAAGAAATTCCAGTGTTCACCTCCTCCAAGACCAGCGCTTCGACGTTTTCTTCGCCCAAAATATCCTTAACACGAGTATTCCAAACGATAGAGATTCTTTCATGGCTAAAAGCACGTGCTTGCATTGCTTTTGAAGCCTTGAGTTGATTACGACGATGAATAATATGAATGAAGGAAGAAAACCGAGTCAGGCATAAAGCATTTTCCATCGCTGCATCACCGCCCCCAATCACAGCGACGAGCTGGTCTTTAAAGAATGCCGCATCACAAATCGCGCAGGTTGAAACGCCACGCCCCACCAGACGCTGTTCATTTTCGATTCCCAGCCACTGAGGAGATGCTCCGGTCGCAATAATCACCGCATCCGCCTGGACGATTTGCTCGTCATCGATGAGCAACTCAAACGGATGAACTGAAAAGTCAACTTTTGTTGCAGTACCATAGCGCAATTCCGTTCCGAAACGAGCTGCTTGAACTTCAAAATGCTTCATCAGCTCAGTCCCAAGAACACCGTGAGCAAAACCGGGATAGTTCTCAACCGCAGAAGTTTTAATCAGTTGACCCCCTGGGATTGGACCTTTAATCACAAGAGGATGGAGCTGCGCTCTCGCGGCGTAGATAGCTGCGGTCAGTCCTGCTGGACCACCTCCCAAAACTACAAGCGTTCGCCGTTCACTGGAATGAGGGCGCAAATGAGGAATTAAAGAAGAGTTCATAGGATGAGCCTGCTCTCTGCTCGCAAATCAGGGGCTGCATGAAACCTGACAGGGTACATCTCGAATTGTGTAGCGGTTTATCGCTTTTTCTACGCTGGTAAGGGGTGTGGGGGTGTGGGGGCTTTCTCCCCGTCCAGGGTTCTGCCCCTGCACCTTACTCTTTGGACTTCATCATGAGAAAGGCTGTATTGCATAGTCGGGATGAGCACTCGATAGCGACCTTTGTAGCTCTATTGTATTCTCTGAACTATATTCTCTGCGCTGTATTTCCTGAATTATCTTCTCTGAAGCAGCAATCCAACTTGTCTCCCAACCGTGTTTTTTACCTGTGTTTTTTACCTGTATTTCTTACCTGTAATGAAAGTAATGTACTTTTGCATCATTCATGAATCTCCTGTTGAGAACGAGATATGATGATGAAATACTGTTCGGGTGTGCCGGGTGTGCGGAGAAAGTTGAACAGTATTCGATCGCCTTGATTCACTTGTGAAACTATTTTTTGTGGCAACACGCTGCGATTTGTCACGGCTATGGTGTTATTGGTTGTTATTGGTAATTATGCTGCAGTGTTGACTGGAAGCTTACAAAGTATACACAAAGCACAGTTGTTATGACGGTGTTCTCGACAGTGTTATGACAGAGAGGGCAAGCGTATGAATGCAAATCAACTTCTCAAACGCTATAAAGCTGGCGATCGGCATTTTCAAAAAGCTTATTTGCATCGCGTCAATTTGCATCAGCTTGATTTGAGCCAGATTGATCTGAGTGAGGCTGATTTGAGTAGTGCAAACCTAAACGGTGCAAATTTGAGCGGTGCGAATTTGAGTCGAGCCAATCTGACGAATGCAGACCTGAGCTATGCCGATTTGCGGGCTACAAACCTGAGCGAAGTCAATTTGATTGGGGCAGATCTGAGCCACGCCAAACTGGGACGTGCCAACCTGAGCCTGGCTGACCTCAGGAGTGCGAACCTGATGCACGCTGATCTGACGGGTGCAAATTTAGCGCAGGCGGAGCTGTCTGGTGCAGATTTAACAGACGCTAACATCAGCGATGCGGAACTCAGTCAAGCTTTAGATAGCGGTGGCGTTTCCCACAAATGGGTAACCTGGCCCCAGTATTAGCCCCAGTATTAGCCCCAGTATTAGCATTAGCAGCCGATACTTCTAGAGCGATCGCCAGTTAAACTCAATAGAGTTTAGCTTGGTTGTTCCAGTCAGTTGCTTTAGCGTCGAGGTTCTTTTCGACTCTGCCAATCCCACATTAACTGGACGCACTATCCAGTTCATTTTCCTACGATTAATGTGTGAATGCTATAAGAACTTTTGCAGATATTGAACCAAATCCGCTGCCTTCATCGCTCCCTTAATCCGACTTGTCATTTCTCCATCAATAAACAGCAGCGAAGTCGGCAGAGAGGTTATCTGATACTGGGCGAGCAGTTTCGGATATCTCTCTGAGTTGATTTTGATGATTTGAACGCGATCGCCCATCTGGGTCTTGACCTGCTCTAATGTAGGCGCAAATTGCTGACAATAGCCACACCAGTTTGAGTAGAACGTCACCAGCACCGGAGTTTTAGTCTGGGCAATCAGGTCTTGCAAACTCGAAAATCGCTTTGTAATCGTCATTTTCTGAATGGCTTAGAGAATGAAAGAGTAAATTAATTTTCAGTCCAGCGATTATCGTCATGTAGAGGCGGTTAATTCCTTAAGCAATGCGGTTTTTCCCTGCTGTTTGGCAAGTTGAACGGCTTGATTCAAGTCCTTCTCAGCAATCTCGTACTGACTCAGGCGACGATACGCCAGTCCGCGATTATAGTAGGCTTCCGCATAGGCGGATTGCCGCGATAAGGCACGATCGTAGTCCTGGATGGCTTTCTCGTAGTTGCCCTGCTCAAAATAAGCATTGCCGCGATTGTTGTAGGCGACTGCCTGATCGGGCGAAATTTCTAGCGATTGATTGTAGCTGTCAATCGCCGCATCGTATTGCTTGAGCTGGAAATAGACATTGCCGATGTTATTGTATGCCTCGACAAATCGAGGATCCAGTTCAAGGGCAGTATCGTAGTCGTCTACGGCTTCCTGGTAAGCCTTGAGTGCCAGATAGCTGCTGCCGCGATTGTTGTATGCCTGAGCATAGTTTGGATCGAGTTTGATCGCTTGACTAAAATCTTCGATCGCCCGCTGGTATTGCTGCATTGCATAGTGGGCATTGCCGCGATTGTAATAAGCCTTTGCGTAAGTCCAATCGATCGAAAGGGCAGTCGTGTAGTCTTCGATCGCTTCTTGATACCTGCGGATCACATAGTAGACGTTGGCGCGATTGTTATGCGCCTCTGCACGCCCCGGTTTTTCGCTGATGGCTTGGCTATACATTGCGATCGCCTGCGAATAGTCTTTTGCCTCAAAAAACCGATTGCCTGAACGATAGGCATCCTGCTGCGAAGGTGTAGTTTCCTGTTGTTTACTCTGTTCCTGAGGTTGGGGAAGATTTTCCTGCTGAGGTTGGTCGGTTTCTGCCTGAAGCTGCTGAGAACTATCCTGGTCTGGCTGATTTGACTCTTCGTGAGGTTGAGCTGCATTCTCTGAGGTCACGCTCTCAGAAATCACGCTCTCAGAAGTTCCGTTCTTAAAAGTCTCATTCACAGAAGTCTCACCTTCAGAAACAGCAGAACTATCGTCCAAAGTCTCCTGTTCTAAGACTGCTTCAGCGTCAATCCCAGTATCAATTAATGCTTCTAATGCTTCCGAAGATGGCGAGATAGCCGTATCTTGATCCGCTTGATTTCGATCGCTCTCCTGTAACGCCTGATTGTCTTTCAGGATTGCACCTTGAACCGTTACACTGGGTTGCTGATTTTCTTCCACAAGCTGATAAGCCTCTTGCGGCTCCTGATTATGTTCCATAGGAAATCGATCGCCCTCCTGTGGCTCCTGGCTATCTTCCGTCGGGAATTGATTTCCATCCTGCCGGTTCTCTTGCAGGTTTGCATTACCTGTCGATCGCTTCTTTAAGACAACCAGCAAAAGAACAGCAAACAGGATGGAAATCGGTAGATTTGGCATGGTCTCAAGTATTGGAAAAGAATTTCCACTCGTATCGATGGACTGAATCGCTCGGTACGCCTTAGACCTGAGTTGTGTTAATTGGGCAGGTCGCACTGAGATCGATCTCTTCGACCTTTCTCACTCTGCGAACGATCGTGATTTCTTCTTCCCGCCGAATGATCGTCCGAATTGGAGCCACACAGACAATGCGTTCGGCAGTTCCAAACGCAAAGGCATCCCGAATGTGAATCGTATCCTGTGCCTTGGTTGTAACATAAGCGCCTTGGGTATCTTCGACAACGCGCAAGCCAACGCTTTCTCCCCCATCCCTGGTGCGATCGTCCTTCGGCATCACCAGCACCTCTGCTGTTTGATGTCCTTCGGGGATCAGCACTTCCTGAGCAGGACTCAGGGTGTAGTCGGTGTTATGAGTTGCAGAGCGATGATGATCCTGCACAATCTCGTACCTGATGCGCACACCGCCTGCAGGTGCAGGTTCACTGATGCGAATCTGGAATTTTCCAGGCAGACCAGATAGGGGGTAGGACGGCTCGATCGCATCCTGCACGGCATCAAGTCGCACCTGGCGCGGGGCGGCAAACGGCTGGGCATGCTCAGACTGCTCAGGCTGCGTGAGGGGCTGCTGGAATTCGGTTTGCCGTGATTCAATGGGCTGAGAAGACAGATACAGGGAGGTGTAGAAGCAGCAGTTTGAGTCGAAGGTGTGCCGCTCGGCATAGAAAATTTTCAGGCTGTAGGTCATGCCCTTTTTCAGGACGAGATTCAGGCGATCGTCTGCCTGAACAATGCCTAAATCGTGGCGCAAATTGCGAACCAGCGTATCCTGACCGTCTGCTAGCTGCAGATCAAGGGTTCTCGACGCTGTGCGGTGCAGTCCTCCCAGATCGATCACCAGCAGATTATCAATAAAGATCCACAGGTCATCATCGCCTTCAAGTCGAAAGAACTCATCGCCGCGATAGGTAAAAGCGGTTTTTGCCTCCAGCGTAAAGCCGTAGTTGTGCATTCTGGACTTCAACTCGCCATTGCCTTCCCGGTTCCACTCGCTGTAAATCCGAATCAGTTCTTCTCTAGTTAAAGGGGTGTTGTCGGGATGGGTCAGGAATGCTTGATTTGCAGCGTGATCTCTCATGTTGCGATCGATCACTTCTGCGCCCATTGCAGTTAATGATCCGTCCTGGCTGAACATTTGGCTGTAGAGGCTGCCAAAGGTGTCGTCGGAGTGGAGATAGCGATCGAGCGGAAAAAAGGGTTTTGCCTCGAACTTGTACTGTCCGTTCTCGTAAACAAAGTCCAGTGGGTAGGAAACTGTTTTATAATTTCCCGGAGATCTGCCGAACCACTGATTAAAGTTTTCTTCCCCGGTAGTAGTCAGCCGTCGATTTGCGGAACCGTTATTGTAGTTTGGTTTGCCGTCCTGACCTAGCTCTGCTTGCACAATGCCAACTTCGGGCTGCGGCTCAGGTTCTTGACCGTCCCATCGTCTGGGTTCAAGTCCGGTGACTTCGCCTGTAAAGGCATCTCGTTCAAAATCAGGATGATCGATCGGGAAATCGCGAATTGTTGCGGTTACAGTAAGGATGTCAAGCGGTTTAGTCATGGCTCCGGATGATAGAAGTGCTGAGGTTATAGAAACGGTGAAGCTGGGTAGAGTGCTAGATGTGAAAGAGGCACTATAAAAACACAGCTAAAGAAACGCAGCCAATCCAGACCTTTCAAGCAAAAGGGACGATCGAAGAAGTATTGATTGCTTGAGCGGACGCAGTTGAGAACTAGCGGTTGAGAACTAACAGAAGATGCTGTGGGGTGAATTGAAGCGCAAGATTCACGATCGGCTTACAGCATCAACAGAAGCGTATTATTCACAGAACTTGGGAGCAGGGCGGAACCTGGTTAATTTGATCCCCGCCCCCTCTCTAGTCATCATCGAGCCATCATCGAACTCTGTTCAAATCTGTTCATGACACACAAAACTTTTTCAGATGCCTTTGACTAATAAGCTTCGACCATCAAAGGTAAATTAGCGGCAGATTTGAAACACTTCTTGCGACTTCTTGCGGCACAGTTCAAGTGAATTGTCTCAGGTGAATCGATTCAGAAAATCATCAGTTAGTAGCCGTTGCCGTCGCTCAAGGAAACGTCGCTCAGTTGAGTGGTGCTGACGGGGCAAGCCGGACTAGCATCAATGTCCTCAACCTTACGAACACGACGAACCAGCGTGATTTCCTCTTCACGACGAACCACCGTCCGCACAGGAGCCACACAGATGATGTCCTGAGCAGAACGACCGAAGCTATCGAAGGACAGGGTATTGACATCGAGAGTTGCGAGCTTGTTGGAATCAGAATACATGATAGTCACTCCTATGAGTTTGAAAAGGGTTCAGAGAATTCTTAACAGATGTTATCGGTCAGGACAATCAATCGACTGTCAATCAATAATTAATCAACAACCGAACTGTGAATTAACTGTGAATTAGTAGTTCGCTTCGACCCGCTCGGATTGAGCTGGCGTTCCGTCGAACTGTGTCCCGTTCATCTGGGTGCTGTTGACCGGACAAGCGGGACTAGCATCCACATCTTCTACTTTGCGAACTCGACGCACGATGGTAATCTCTTCTTCACGACGCACGGTCGTCCGAATCGGAGCCACACAAACAATATCCATCGAAGGATTCCGGGAGAATTGATTGAACGAAAGGGAATCCAAATTGAGCGTCAGCAACTTGTTATCAGAACTGCTGTTCATATTTCTTTATGCATAGAGCATTCCTACACTTACAAAAGTAACAAGCTGAGTAACTCGTGTCAACGTGAAATTTATTAAAAAAACAAGAAAAACTGAAAAGATAAAAC
>Ga0224723_1000999_pt1 | contig 17981 bp, 14 predicted proteins | sample Balambano_FR2_Me_FD_161647 | JGI IMG/M metagenome (GOLD analysis project Ga0224723, IMG submission 161647) | Freshwater sediment microbial communities from Lake Towuti, South Sulawesi, Indonesia - Balambano_FR2_MetaG | ecosystem: Environmental > Aquatic > Freshwater > Lake > Sediment | place...
TCCACCACCGAGAGGTATTTGTTCGGTTTCAAATTGATGTAACCCAATCATCAATAGTCCTAGTTCCCAGTCTTTTGCATTTTCGACTATTGCTTTAAATTCAAACAACGTTCCTGCGGGAACCACTTGGAAATCATAAAGTTTACCTTCTGCTGCGGTTTCGGTATCGCGGTCAATTGCTACACCATCGCGTTCTTGGTATTGTCCAAACCAATATTCGGGATTTACAGTTAAATCTCTGACTTGGAATTTACTTGCAATCCAGGGTGAACCGAAGAGACAAGAAACTAAATCCGTTTGTTTGAGAATTTCCTGAGTGAGAGTTAAATCATCGGAAAAACTCTGTTTGAGTTCCTTGATTTCTTGGGAAGTTAAAGACCATTCGTTTTCATCTGCGGGATTTGCAACCAACTTGCGGTTGTGTCCAAGGATACCTCTGAGGAAGCTTTCGAGACGCGATCGCATAGCTCCTTTAAAGCTGGAACCGGGTATCAATGGATTACCTAAAGCGTCTTTGATAACTGGTAAGTCAGAACCAATCGGTTCGCTAGAACGTCCTGCACTAATGCGTAGCGCAGTTACTGTTGTGAGTGTTCCTGTTAGTTCTAAGCGGTTTTTAAATTTGTCAAACATAAGATACTCAGGGGTTGTTATTGACATAATCATGTTCTCCAAAATGACGCATATGTAATGCCTTTGTTTTTCCCTTTTCAGAGTTATTAATTTCTTTTACGATACAGCTTACTCGCCAAGCATCATTTTTATTTAGGTAAAAATGGTCAATTTCATTTTTTTTATATCCTCCTTCGCATTTTTGCTCACTTATATACCTTTTGTATCTAAATTTTGAATTTATACGACTTATATCTCCATTGAATCTTATCATTGTTGCAGAAATTTCTGCTAATGCAGTATGTAACTCATATTTAATTTTTTCATCAACTGTATGTCTTTCATAATCTTTTAAAAAAGATTTTTCATAGAATAGACAAGGAAATTCAAGTAATTTCTGTGTAAATAAATCATGTTTAGAATTATTCCAAGTTAGTTTGCCCCAGTTACTTAAAGTTACTTCACCATCACATATAAAAAGTAATGACTCTGGAACTTCAGCTAATTCATTTATAGAAAATGAGACGCTATTTTCCGCTGCCATTAAGGCAAATTCCACAGGCTTTATAACTGATGTATCAATTTTAATTGGTAATTTTGGTATTTTTATTATAGTAGAACTACCCTCAAAAATGTAAATAATTTCATTGGCATAAAACATACCAATAGTATTAGCGAAACCTTGTATCGCTTTAAATCCACCTACCAAGTTAAAGCAGATTTGATAATTATTATTTTTGTACTCAGGAATAGTATCTTCAATCCAATTCAAAAATTCATCAATGCCAGTTGTAAAAGACTCATTACTTTCAATGGAAAATCCTTTTGGTGTAATAATTTCAGCCATAATTTCTTTTTCACGAAGAAAATTTTTCACTATTTCTGCTGTTACTTGTCCCTGTGCTGTATCAGTAGCAATTAGAAAATGTATGTCTTGGTTGCCTTGACTCAACTGTTCTTCATACAACCCATAAACGCCATTAATTTCAGCACTAGCTTCTCTAATTTCTGAAATGTTGCTATTACCTAATTTGATTTCAGCCCTCTCCTTTAAATCTTTAATAATTTTGCTTACTTCAGGATATTTTTCAGAAATTTTATCTAACGTAAGATTAGCAGTTCTAGTTAAATCAGAAAGCCAATGTTTAGGGTCTTTTCTTTCATTAATTTGATTTTTAAGTAAACTAGTACCTACAGTTGAAATTACCAAACGAGGCATATATATTATCTCCTTATTATATTACGAAAGTTTTTTTCTATTTGACATTTGACTTATATTTTTCTTCTCCAACTAAAGCTATATGTTCTCTAGCAAGATACCCTAAGTATAGCTGCGTAAGTTTAAGATGAATTTTTTTTGTAAGTTGTTTTTGATTTTTAGGATTATCCACATAACTATTTAGTGGATTGTTTTTTGGAATAGATTGTCTAATATTTTCAACAATAGTTTTCGTATCTACTGTTAAGCTATCAATCTCATGCACAAGTGCTGTTGCAAATAATTGATTTCCATTTTTTTCACTCCAAATAGGGCTTGAACCGCTTTTACCTATTTGAGATTTAATAAAGTTTTTAATAACTTCGATAGAAGAGGTAGGAGCAACTGCAACAGATAAGACGTTTCTGAAAGGAGATTTTTTGTCTTTAGTTGCAATAGAAAATTTTTTAGCTATCTCTTTAATTTTCTCAATAACATCATCCATTTGTCCTGTCATTGCTTTTTGAATTCTAAATTCTAATTGTTCTTGTAAAAAGAAATCTAAATTATCTTCCATTTTAAACAGCCTCCTCTCTTACTACTAAATGAAAATTATTACAAACTTCAACTTGACCGAAACCTTCACAAGTTTTTTCTCCAATTCCTTTTAATTCTAATTCGGCTAAAGCTGCATACCATTTTTCTGGCTGAGCCGTGCTAAACAAATATACAGTACCTTTGTTAATTACCAACTCTACATCTTTCATTAATCCCCAAGCTGAATTCCAACCAGAACGATAGTCATAACTACTGTTAGCTGATTCTAGTATTAAAGATTCATCGTCAACACCTGTAATTTTTTGTAACATTTGTGTCGATACCACAGTTGTACGTTGCCATCTTTCGGTTAATATTGCATCTGCTTGTAAATCTAAACTAAAATATTGACGATTTTTAGATAATTCTTTGAGTGCATAACCAAAAATAGACCACTTGTACTCCCAACGTTCGTAAAGTTTATTTGTAAATTTCTCAATTTTTTCTTGAATACTTTTTACAATGCTAATTTCAATATCTAATATTTTGCTCTTTATTTCAACTTTACCTAATCCCCGTGAAGTTGAACCACCTAAGCGAAAACTTAATGAATTATTAGAAATAAATTGCCATAGCGAATCTAATAAATTATCTGGAATAACAATAGATGATATGTAGCTTACAGGGTTTGGATTTTTACCTGTTAATTGCGATTCATCGAGAACTTCAATGCTATATAATATTTCTTCTTCTGATGTAGCACGCCTTCTATTAATTCCAACCCTAGTTAATAAGCGTTTTTTCGACGAAAGTTTATAATATTCATCATTAAATACACTATAAAAACTAATTCCAGGAGAATCAACTCTATCTCCATCTGTAGGGCAAGTTGGCTCATAGGCATAACCATAGCCATCTGCACAAAAGCGGTCAATAAGAGTGTCAAAAACACCATTACCATTATTATCTTTAAAACCTGGCTTCGTCTTTGAACTTAGCGCAGTACTCGGTAATATTTTTACTTCTTCTTGAATTATAAAATCATCGCGATCAATTTTTGACACATTAGGATAAGCATTTTGAAAAATAGCAGGTTCATCACCCAAAAACAATGCTTGAAAATCACCACCATTTTCGCTAAGGTTAGCAAACTCTTGACCCGACTGCTTTAAAATTTCGCTTGCAACTGCACCACGAATCACGCTACCAGGAATGTAATCTTCACATTCACTCACCGAACCACCTGGTTTTTGTCGAGAAATTGCAAGTGGAGATAATGCCTTAATTTCAAGTTGAATACGTTTCACTTTAACCTTCCTTTTGCTAAAAACTGCCATACTGTTTCATCTACCTGAATTTCTGGTAATTCCCAACTCAACCACCCCAAACCAGCCGATTTACTTCCCCCAAGTGCATGAATTTGTCGGAACCCAGCCCAAACTAATGCTTTTGCATAATCTGGTGTTTCTGGTGTTAAGCTCTTTTGAATATGTATCTCTCCTTGAAACTGAAGTTTGGCATTTGCAGGAGAAGTTTCTAAAAAGTAGAGTTTTTTCTCCTCTGCTGTCCGACGACGACGATTTATTGTTACACCAGGGCGTAATACTTCAGGTAAATTTTCTGGTAATTCGGTGCAAATCAAATCATCGAAAATTATTCTTGATGGTAAAATTGGGTCGCCAAAAACTTGACTAATTAAACAGTGATAGGTCTCTTCATATCCCAAAATTTCATATTCACTTCGCCGAAATTCTGAAGGTACATCATTATCATTTCTACGGATAACCATTTTTCCAGCATTTGGAGACTCAGAAATAGCCCATCCTAAACTTCGCGCTATTTTCTCACATTCGTGACGTACCCGACCTTTAACTTGTGATCCGGGAATTAGTAAATTTCTTTCAGAATTACGAATAATTGGTTTATCTGCTAATGAACTTGAAGAGCTACCTGCACCTACACATAATGCAGTATCAATTATTGCGGTAATTGTATAGCTTTTGAATAAATTAGTGTTAGATAGCTGTTCCAGAAATATCATGAATTAACCTCTTCTAATGCAGCTTGTGGCAACTCAACATCGGATAATTCAAAATCATATAAATCTACCATTTCGCGCCATATTGTTTCATAAAAAGGTTCTGGACTTTCTGGATTGTCAATTTCTCCAAAATCATACATCCAAGGTGCTAAGTTACCGCCATTTTTTTCATCTTTTGGTTTACACCAAGCTTCTTCAAATTCTTGTTTTAATGCCATACTTCCTTGTTTAAGTCTAACTCGGAAATAACGATAGTTCAAAATAGCTGTATGTTTCCCCTGCTCTAAAAAACTCCGAATTTGATAAAGTTGAGACTTTGGAAATTTTGCTTCTTTTAATGCATAAATTGATTTTAATAATCCATCTAATTCGTGAAGCGTGTAAGGTGCAGCATATAGTTTTAGCGTTGCTCCAACTTTTTTCACTAATGTTTGTTTGCGAAACTCTTCAATATTAGATGATATCATTGTAACTGATTTCATTACGAAGAAATCCACAGTACCACCTTGATAGCCCGCCACTTTTTTATTTTCAAGCTTTTTAGCCCGACTTTTAGCAGATTTTAATAACTGAGTCGCCAATTTTTCTGCATAATAAATTGGAGTATTGTAAGCAGTAATCAATACACCAGTTGACATACTCAATTGGCAGCGAGACTGTTTAGCGCTTTGCCAGTCATAGCGGTGGCACTTTTTCAAATCGGCAATCTCATTTGACTGATAATTACCTTTGATTTTTACATCGGATTTACGCAAATCCTTTTCACTTTGCGTACTTTGCGCTCTACCCTCCGGGAACGGGAAGCGCGTATGTGGTTTACATTCCTTTATTTTGACTTCTCCCAATAAAATATTTTCAAACTGTTCGCCAATTGTTTTGGCAATTTCTAGTGCTTTATCTGCTGGCACTATCAATATAATATCGTCACCACCAATCGTGATAATTTCAAATGGATGAATCAAATCTCCATCCTGAACTCTAGATGTCGGGTCGTCAATTCCTTTAATTATACGGGGGTGTAGATGATTTGCCAACGCCTGATATACAGAGTATTTTGTCGCGTTCTCTACATCTTCACTAAATTCTTGATAGGCTTGTGCTGTGGCTATATTTTGAATAAATCTACCCATATTATTACCATCTGCGTAAATATAAGCAACGTAGCCATTACTAACTTTGCTTAAATGGGTTAATGATTGGGGAATTTTTACTTCTTCACCAGTTTTATAATACTTTCGCTTTTGTTCAGAATTATGTTTCAAAAAATCCTCAAACTTATCAATCCAACCTTCGACTATTCCTGGTTCCCATTCTAATCCTGTTTCTTTATACCATTTTGGTGTTTCAGATTCTCCTGTTTTTGCTCTATCACCCACCCGTCTTTTTCTAACAGCAGATTCAGAAAAGTAAGTAACTTCTCTAGGACGCTGGGTTACTTGAGTAATTGCAGACCGTTTTTCACCTTCATCTCTTCGCAAATAAGGATGAGTTTCACACATCGGAGGATAGCAACGGCTCAGTCGATTGGGAGTATCATTTCCACTGCGACGTTGATTAAAGCGAATAGCTAATTTAGTAGTTAGTTCATTAAAACTTTTGCGTTTCTTAAAATCTTCTACTGCTGCTTGCTCGCTATCGTATCTACCAAATTTTGCTTCGACTAGGGGGTTCTTATAATTTTGCCGATACTTTTCCACCCAAAAGGTTTCATCTATATTGTCTCGTAATATTCCACAACGAGTCTCTAGTAATCTAAATGTTTCTCCTACTGCACAGGAGTTTGCTGTTACTGTCTCTTCGGTGTATCGTTTTTCAATGGCATTAGCGATATCATCGACAAAAGCAGCAGGACAATAAGCTAAAATATTTCCTCCTGTTGAGTAAATAATTAGTTCAGGTATTAAAGCATCTGAAATATTTTGTGCATTAGAAAAATTATTATTTAACCATTGTCTGATTGTTGCAAATTGAGCATTATAATTGTAGGGATTAGATGATGGCTTTTTACCGAAAAAAGCTGGTAAATCCACCAAATTTATTCTATCTAAAAGCCCAGAAGCACCACGAATATCGGGTAGTTTTGATTCTTCAAATACATATTGCTTAATCTTTGTTGCACCACCATATACTAAACCAATTTTTGAGTCCCAAAGTATACTATGTTCTTCTGTTAACTGCTTTAACTCATTTAAAGTTTGTGGAAATTTTAGATTATCTAACTCTCTGACTGCATCAACAATATAAGTTACTTCTTGTGGTACTTCTGTTCCATCAGACAATGCTTGCCGCATTTGCCGTAATATATCTAAACTATGTTTGGGTTTCTTACCTTCACCCCACCCCAAACACCAAGCAACACCAATTAATATCGGATGAAATTTTTCTGCCATAACTACACTTTACACATCCTGACTAAAAATTCTGCCAACGTTTGTACCATTTCACGCCCAGACACATCTTCACCTCGTTGTAAACAATGAATGCTACCTGTAATAATAGGTGAAATTGATGTAATTTTATCTACCTTACTATATAAATCGCTATGTATAACACCAATAATTTTTAGTTGTAAATCGAGGCAAAATCCTAGCCAATCATTAACTTTGGTCATATCTCCTGCTAATATAACTGCATGAGTACCATGTTGCATAATTAACTTGTTTTCCTCGCTTATTCTTCCGCCAACATCAATTAATGCTAACGGTTGTTTACAATTCTTTACCCACTCTGCCCTGACTACTGCAAATTCAGTTGTAAATTTAGTCTTATATGCAGTTTTATACAGAGTTGCTTCATCAGGATTGCGTTGAACCGTTTGAGCAAACCAACTTCCTTCACCGTCAGGATTAGCAGTAATTATAAGCGGGTATGGTGCATTAGGAATACGACGAATTGCTTGCTTTAGTCCCTCCCTTAAACAAGATTTTCCAGACTGGGGAGGGCCACACAAAACAACTTTAACTGGAGGATTCATAAGGATTTTAGAATTAGAGTTAGTCGATTAAGTCTCCCAATTTATACGTGGGGTTATGTGTGATACAAATCACATATTTACCCAATTTTGGATCAAAACATCCGATCGCGCCATAAATATGACAAACTTTATGAGCTAGTACAAACGCTACAGGTAAGGATGCGGGACCATTGATTTTCAGCAGTTGTCCCCCCTTGAGTTCTCCTGAACGTGCCATTTCCTCTAACCGTGCTGCTGCATCTTTGACAATTTGGTCATTTTGAGCAGGTTCGCCAAAATTGATCTGTAAAATGTCCTCTTTTAACTCTATGTTGTACGTAGTCATTGTCTCCCTCTCTCGCTGCATAGTTATATCATAAGGGTATTGGAAGAAGCTGTGTCCAGAAAAGATTATTCTAGAAGAGTAGCAATTTTATATTTAGCTGAATATACCTGTGAGTGAAATTTTTACAGATCCTCCCCATATTGAACTTTTACAGTGGTTTGCACGCGGTTCGCTCAAGCAAAATTTACTTCGTGCAATTCGTCTGTGGGTGTGGTTACGTTCTCTTTACGGTGAACAAGACCATTTGGTTTTAGATCATACTTTTACATACGCACAATGGCGCGATGTTTTTTTTACTCCCACTCATCCGAAAGGTGAAGCTATCCCCAATTTACACGACCTTAATTGTGCTTGTGCCAAAACTGCGGCACAATGGCTTTTTAATCCGAAAGGAGATATTTTAGAAACAGAATGGAAAAAATCTGTTATTTCCCACACAGGTATTGATAAATCTGATTTGGATAAATTGCTACAAAAGCGCCTATTTGGTGTCACTAGGCGATCGCTCAACAAAGACTTAGAAACCTTAGCTGATATAAAATGGTTAGTCTATGAAAACGAAAAATATCATCGCGTGGATGAGTTACCATCACGTCCCGTAAGTACAGATGAAAAACCGAATACAGCAGCGAATGCTTACCAGTTAAATTTTCTCCATGAAGATTTGAGCGCGATCGCCCAAAACCATTCGCAACAAATCAACGGGATACAAAGGTTTTTCGTCCATCTCGACTATGTAATTCCGAAAAGTACTATAGATTTAGTCGAAAATTGGCAATGGGAATTAAAAGAACTGTGGGCACAAACTCCAGTACCACCAATTAAGCTAAACTACTCTAGTGCTAGAGTTGGGGATAAAGTTGATTGCATTGTTTTCCCAGTTTGCATTTACTATGTGCAACGAGCAGTTTATCTTTGTGGTTACGGGGAAAGTCCCGATAGACAAACAGATTGGTATAACTTTCGCTTAGACCACATTCAATCAATAACACCCTGGGAGTGGAATCACCCAACAATTCCCCAAAATTTGCAACAACGATATCAACAGTTATCTTTACCCAGTCCAGATTATATAGCTGTGGAAATGTCCAAAGCTTGGGGATTTGATTTCTATTTACCCTCTACACAAATGTTGTTACGATTTGACCGAGATTTTAGCGATCACTATATAAAAGGTACAGAACGTCACGACACTTTTGAGGAAATTTCTTACCCACAAGCGCAGCGTCTGATTCAACGTCACCTTTTACAACCCGAACTAAAGCTGAAGTTACTTGAGATTTTATCAAAACGTTCTCCAAAAGATGCTTATTATCAAGTTTTTATTCGATACAAAAATTACAAACAGAGAGATAACAACGTAATTATGCGCTTGCGAGCTTGGCATCCTAAGTGTGAGGTTTTTCTTCCCTTTGATTTACGTGAAAGCTTTACTACTGATTTTACAAAACAATTCCATTTATATCAAAATCCATGATTACATTAAAATTAACAGATAAATTTGAAACAGCCCTTGTTTACGCAAATCGTCTCCATGCTAATCAAATTCGGAAAGGAGATGGCGTTCCTTATGTAGCACATTTACTCAGCGTCACCGCTTTAGTATTAGAAGCTGGGGGAAACGAAAATGAAGCGATCGCTGCTTTACTACATGATGCAGTAGAAGACCAGGGTGGAATTAAAACCCGGGAAGAAATTCGTCAACTATTTGGTAACGAAGTAGTAGAAATAGTAGACGGTTGCAGCGATTGCGACAGTTACCCTAAACCACCTTGGGAAGAACGTAAAAAAAATTATCTAGAAAAACTCCGTCACTGCTCTCCATCCGTGCGGCGAGTTTCCTTAGCTGATAAATTACATAATGCTAGGTCACTGCTTGCTAGTTGGCAGACATATGGTGATAGTATTTGGAGTCAGTTTAAAGCTGGGAAAAAAGGAACTTTGTGGTTTTACCAAGAACTACTACAAATCTACCTCGCAACTGGTTCCGACTTGATGACTGAGGAATATTCACGAGTAATTCAGGAACTTTGTCAACAAATAGAGATGTAGGAGAAATAAAATTCATGATTGAAGTGCGATCGCCAAGTATACAAAAAAGAATTTTCTTGAGGAACAGATAATACAATATATTATTAAAGATAGACAGATAAAAACTATGGTTCAAACAGTTGGGATTATCAAAGCGATTACTAATCTGAACGAAGCGCACGCAAAGTTAAATTTAAGCCAGACTGCTGACCCCGAATTTTTCACAGAATGGTTTGAAAATTTACCCGAACTAATTGAGAGCGAAAAAGCTACTTTGAATCGGCTGAAGAGCCGCTATCTCTATTATGCAGCAGACGGTTCAATCACAGAAGGTGCTGTCAATATTATTATGCTTGCTCCATTACTAGAATTAATGGGTTTATGCGATCCCCCTTTTAAGATTCAGAGTGAGAAATTGGTAAAAATTGAAATTGAAAACGGAGGTGAAGAACCAATGTTAGAAGGATTTAGTGACGCTTTAGTTGTGCAAGATCGACTCTGGGTAGTGTTAATTGAATCAAAGCGTTATGGTTTGAGTGTTATGCAGGCTTTAGGACAAACTTTAGCTTACATGATGGCAAACCCGAATTTAGAAATGCCAGTATTTGGCATGATAACAACTGGTGAAGACTATATTTTTATCAAACTGAATCAGCAGACACACTCCTACGATCTATCAGATAAGTTTACCCTTTCAAAGCGTAGGAATAACGAGCTATATGAAGTTTTGCGAGTAATGAAGCGAATTGTTAGTTTGGTTACACAGGTATGAATAGTATATTCACTTATTTTACATTTTACTAACTATTTGAGCGTCAGCATTAAAAAACTGACCGCACAAACCACGAGTAACTAGCAGAGTTGTCAACAAATTCGCAAAAGCTACCATAAACATTAACAAAATTTGGTTAGAAGCAGCAGCGCGGGGATTGACTCCACTTAATATTTGTCCGGTCATGATACCTGGTAATGTTGCCATCCCGATAATCATCATCTGATTGATAGTTGGAATAAACCCAGCGCGGATAGCGTCTTGACGATATTGGGTAACTGCTTGCTGAGGAGTCGCACCTAAACTTAAGTGGGTTTCTATTTCTATTTGACTATTATTTATACTGCTGACTAATCGCTCACCCGCGATCGCGGCTGCGTTCATGGCGTTACCTAAAAGCATACCACCCAAAGGAACCATATACCTCGGTTCATACCACCGATCTGGCTGAAGAATTAAAACATTCACATAAAACAGCGTCATTGCAGTACTAACAAAAATCGATCCCCACACCAAGGGGAACATTTGCGGTATTTTTTGAGTTATGCGATTTCGTATGACAATCGCGGCAATTGTCAACATTATTGCTAAAATCGCCAAAACTGCCCAAAAGTTGTTTAAAGCGAAAATGAACTCTAAAACGTATCCTAGTACTGCCAATTGGAGGATGGTTCTCCCAGTAGCCAAGACTAAGTTTAACTCTAACCCTAGTTTTTCCCATGCTGACAAACCAATGGTGATACCCATCAATCCAATCACACTAACTATAGCCACTACATCTGACTTGATTAAATCTTCCATCTTACCTCCTTTGCAACACGAGCTAACTACACCTACCTTTGGGAACTTTGACACAAAGTATTAGATCATGGTTGATATATATCACCTTTTCTGATAAAGAATGGTAGCATTTATCATCACATAAATCAGTAAAAGCGCTTAACTAGGCGTATACCTGGCGACAGCTTTTCAATGGCTTTTTGATTAACAATTCAAGAAGCAAAAATTTATGGAAAAGTATCAAGTTTAGTGAATAAAGGATGAAGTTACAAAAAGCCCACTCACCGAAACCGTACACCCTCTTCCATTAAAGGGTGTTTATAAAATAAATCTTAAACTTGTAGGGTGTCCTGTAGCGTAGCTCAACGCATCATTTTAATCGGTGCGTTACGGCTAAACTGGCCTGATCGTAACCCCAAATGCCTATCAAGCCGTAACACACCCTACATAATATTTTATTTATAAACACGCTCTTAGAGAAAGGTGTAATGCTCTGAGATTTGTCTTTTGAGCTTGACTTCATAGTCAATTACTTAATACTTTATCCTTTATCCTGCCAATAAATTGTCCGCATCTATCTTCTAGTAAGATAAAAACTTATGAATCAAAGTGTAAATTCCGTTCCTGCATTTGATAATAAACAGCAGTACAGCACCATTGAAGCAGAAGTGAGTGCAACCGTATTACAGGTTTTGGCTTCTGGTCGCTATATTGGTGGTTCTATAGTTGAAAGTTTTGAACGACAGTTTGCTGACTACACTGGTGTTAGTAACGCTGTAGCCTGTAATTCTGGTACTGATGCGCTCTACTTAGCTTTAAGAGCTTTTGGTATTGGTGATGGTGATGAAGTAATTACCACACCTTTCACTTTTATCGCTACCTCCGAGGTTGTCAGCGCAGTGGGTGCAACTCCTATATTTGTGGATATTGACGCTACTACATTTAATTTAGATTTACAACAAGTCGCGGCTGCAATTACACCTAAAACCAAAGCAATTATCCCAGTTCACCTGTTTGGGATACCTGTGGATATGACCGCGTTAATGGACTTAGCTAGAGCTAATAATTTGATAGTTATCGAAGATTGTGCCCAATCTACAGGAGCAACTTGGGCAAGTCAAAGGGTCGGAAGCATAGGACATATAGGTTGCTTTAGCTTTTACCCTACCAAAAATCTTGGTGCTTGTGGCGATGGTGGAGCAATAACGACTAACGACCCGGAAATAGCTGCTAAAATTCGGATGCTCAAAGAACATGGGCAAAAGAATCGTTACTACTATGAAGAAATTGGAGTAAATAGCCGCTTAGATACAATCCAAGCGGCTATTTTACAAATAAAATTGCGATATTTAGATATTTGGAACGAAAAACGCCGAGCGATCGCTTCTCGTTACCAAGAGTGTCTCAGTCGTGTTCCTGGTATTATCACACCTCAAGAATTAAGCGGTGGTGTGGCTGTTTGGAATCAATATACCATCCGTGTCATTACCCAAGACAGAAACGGTTCCAGTGCTAACCATCGAGAATATGTACGCACTCAACTACAACAGCAGGGTGTAAACACCATGGTTTATTATCCTTACCCACTACATTTGCAACCAGTGTATGCGAACCTGGGTTATCAACCAGGACAATTACCATTAGTAGAACAAGCTTGCCATGAAGTTGTATCTTTACCCATGTTCCCAGAATTATCTGAGCAACAGCAGCAACAGGTGATATTTGGGATTAAGGAAGTAATGAGTGCAACAGAAAATCTGGTTTCATGTTGATTTGTGTAGAGACGACCCACCGGGTCGTCTCTACTATTAACTGCTTACACCAACTTCCTGATTTAGAGCTTCCACTAAACCACGTACAGCAGCAATCATCGCTACTTCACTGTTAAGTTGGTTAATTGCTGAACCAACTCCAACACCAGACGCACCAGCAGCGATCGCTAAAGGTGCGGTAACGTTAGATATCCCGGAAGCACATAATACTGGTACTGACACCACACGGGAAATTTCATAAGCTGCTGCTAAAGTAGGAGCAGCTTTTTCAATTAATCCTAAAGTTCCTGAATGAGTAGGTTGACTGCTAGTACCACCTTCTGTTTGGATAATATTAGCACCAGCTTTGACTAACTCCTCTGCTAACTGTACCTGTTTATCCAATGTCAGAATATGAGGAACGGTGACAGAAAGAGTAATTTCTGGTAATAAAGCTCGTGTCTCCTGAGTTAGTGCAAGTACTTCCGCACCCTCAAAACGGCGTCCTTGAGCATAAAATGAATCAAAATTCCCGATTTCAATTAAATCAGCACCTGCTTGTACTGCTTCAATAAATTTCTCTGGCTCTACTGCTGATACACAAATTGGTAAATTTGTCAAGCTTTTAGCTAATTGCACTAAAGCGCGATCGCAAGCGATGTCAACGAAAGTCGCACCACCTAGTTGAGCTGCTTTGAGAATAGCAGTAACGCTTTGGGGGTTAAAGTTATTTAAACCACTGATAACTTTCAGCGCACAACGGCTAGCAAACGCACGTTGGAGAGTAGAATGCATAGAAAATGGTTCCTCTCGCAATATAAAGTATAAATATTTTCACACTTCTTGGTGTCATATTGTGCTTGTGGTAAGTGGAAATTTTTCAATATTTTGAATATGGTGAGCGGTAGTACTTTATTACTAATTTTGCAGAACACTAACTCTTTCAAAATTATTTACTAATTTTGACTGGAAGTTCAATTAAAAATTCTGTACCCTCATTTACTTCAGAGTAACAATATAAACGACCTCCATGTTGTTCAATAATACCGTAGCCAACAGCAAGCCCTAATCCGATACCTTTACCAATAGGTTTTGTAGTAAAAAATGGGTCAAAAATCTTACTTTTAATATTTTCTGGAATACCTTTACCATTATCTTTAATAGAAATTTGTACCCAACCTAGTTTTAACTCTTGAGTAGAAATTATAATAGTTTTTTTCATATCTTTATTTAAATTAACTTGCAGCTCATCTATAGCATTTTCAATTAAATTCATAATTACTTGATTTAGTTTTCCAGCAAAACATTCTACTAGGGGAAGTTCGCCAAAATTTTTGACGATTTCTATCATTTCACCGTCCTCAAGCTGTAGACGATGTTGTAAAATCAAGAGCGTGCTTTCTATTCCATCATGAATATTTACTTCTTTAATTTCTGATTCATCAAATCGTGCGAAAGTTCTTAAAGATTTTACTATTTTACTTATACGCTCTGCTCCCATACGTAATGAATTACAAAGATTAGGTAAATCTGTAACAACAAAATCTAAATCAATATCTTTGATTTTTCGTTCTAGTAATTCTGGAGGCATTTGGTAGTATTCTTGATAGCAAGATATCAAATTTATAAGATTTTGTGTGTATTCACTAATGTGATGGATATTACCAGAAATAAAATTTATAGGGTTATTAATTTCATGGGCAATACCTGCAACTAATTGACCCAAACTAGACATTTTTTCAGTTTGAATCAGTTGAGCTTGAGCATTTTTTAATTTATCTAAAGCGTCAGAAAGTTGTTCTGCTTGTTGCTTTGTTGTTCCTAGTAATTCTGCTTGCTGTACTGCGACCCCTAACTGTGCTGCAATACGTTCAATAAACTCAATTTCATGAGTTTTCCAATGACGTGGACAGGTATGTTGGTAAATTCCTAATAAACCCCAAAGGTGTTGGGCAACAAAAATAGGAGCAACTATCAAAGATTTTAACTGAAATTTATCAAGTAACTGAATTTGCTCAGTAGTATAACCTACTTCATAAATATTATTTATAGCAACAATTTCTTGATAGTGATTTTTATCTACTCTAATTTCCTCTAAATAAGAGTTATTGCTAGTAGATATTTGTAATTGTGTAATGCCCATAACACTACTAACAAATTTTAGATTATTATCACTATTAAACTGGTGAAACGTCACTTCTTCTACTTGCAAAAGCTGAATTAATTCTTCACCCGTTGTTTTAAAAATTATTTCAATCTCTAATGACTCTCGGATTTTTGTAAGAATTTGTGACAAAGTGTCTTGCTGTTGAATTACACTTTGTAATTCTTCAGTTCGTGTTTGTACTTGTTGTTCAAGGGTAGTGTTTAAAGATTGTATTTGGTGATAAAGATGGTAATGTTGGATAGCTGTGGAAAATCTTTCACCTATGGCTTCTGCATATTTAATTTCAGCTTTCGTCCAAGGTTGAGTTTGACTAGATTTAATTTCTCGCCACACGTCAAAAGATTGTCTAGCCATCATTTGTCGGGTATCAGGATTATGATAGCCAGCCCAAAGAATTTCAGTATCGATTTCATCCCGAAAAATAGTTAAACAACCTAATACTCGTACGTCATAACGCAGAGGTATAATTAAAATACTACGAATTTTCGTGAATTGAAAGAATGGGGCTAAAGTCCGAAATAAAGGTTCGCGGTATAAATCGTTAACTGCCCACACTTGCGGACTGATAACTTCTTCTATGTTTTGAGTCATATTATAAACTGACCGCATCCACTCTACAGTCCAAGGTTGATAACTTGTTTTATCTATAGTTGATTTAATTACAGAATGTATGTATTTCTGCCAGAGACGATTTTCCTCTATGGGACGTTCTTTTTCTGGATCAATTACTTCTGGCTGTGTTCCACAAGTATAAATTTCCCGGGGTAAACTGTCTGCTAATAAATAAAGTCTTCCACCTGAACCGTTGAAAGTTGTTACCGCTTCTTCTAAAGCTGCTTGGAGTTTAACGGTGGGAGTACTGTAAAGTAAGCTGATAATGCGGTTGAGATTAGCTTCTTGCTGAGCTTGTGCCCGGACTTTTTCTAGTAAAATTGATTGAGCGATCGCTACAGAAACTTGATCTACAACTGCTTGAATAAATTGCAGTTCTTCTTCTGTCACTTGACGTGGTTGAGAGTGGTGTGAAATTAGAAGTCCCCACAATTGGGCTTGGTTGTCTAATGAAGGTGGTTGATATACACCAGTTTCTCGACTTTCTAGTACAATGGGTACTACCACTGATGATTTTACCCCCATTGCTGTTAAATATTCAACATGGCATGGATCAACTGGACGGTAGCGAATATCTTGTTTTTCTGAAGCTTCTCCAGTTTGGTTAGAATGTAAGGGACTAATACCAATTTCGTGAGATGTTAAATCAACAATACTGCGTTGTCGTGCGCGTACGAATAATTCCCGTGCATATAAAGGAATGTCATCCGCAGGAAAATGCAGTCCCATCAACGAAGGTAATTGGTTTTCAGCAAGAGATTCTGCAATCACCACACCACTACCATCAGGACTAAATTGGTAGACTTTAATCCTATCTGTACCTAAGTATGTGCGGACTTCTGCAACCATTGCGTTGAGAATTTCATTTAATTCTAAAGATTGGCGAATACGATTTGCAATTCGGTGTAAAAGAAGTTGCTGATTTAAAATAAGTTCTTTTTGTGGTAAATTCATTTTTTAATTTTACCCTATAATATTTTATAGCATTTTCAATAAAGGATATTTAAAGCTAATTACATAAACTAGTAATAATTTGTTTGAAATTATAGAATTAAGAAATACTTGTTATGTAATATTCATACATAAAATAAGTTATTTTTTATATAGCTTTTACCTATTTTTATATTAAAGTAATTAAAAGGCAAATTTCATAAAAAATTTCCTAATATCATTTTTTATACTAGCAACACTAATAATATCTGCCTTCAGGGAAATTACACAAATCACTTATTTTCTTTCAGTAAATTGACTTGTTTAAATTTTGCTCACCATCAATAAAATTGCTTGATTTCTACTTTTAGTAACAATATTTATACAATATGTATAATATTTAACACAAACTCAATAGAGATAGATAGGATACATCATATATTTTAGACCTTTTATTAAGTAAATACCACATTTTTTACTAATATATACAAGAAGACCTTAAGTAAATCAAATAGGTAGCGCTATAGCCATGACTTACATTTACCAACAAATGTATAATGTTAGCACCACGTAAACTGGATGTTGTATTCAGGACAGCATCATTCTAAGTATGCCTATAGAAAACATTAGTCCGCTAACAGGTACTATTGCTCTTTTTGGTACGCTCGTTGGTATTCTTGCAGGTTCATTCCAAGTTTTGGATCAAATCGAGAAGCGACGAGCGCAATGGTCAAATAAGAGAAAGTTAAACAAAGCTAATCAAGAGCTACTGGTTTCGTCTGAAAAATCCAACTCAAATAATGTAGCTTTTGTTACTAACACTCGTCAAGACTGGGGAGACGCAGTTGATGTTTCTGTTTTTTATGGTCGTACCGAAGAACTTGCGGAGTTAGAACAGTGGATTTTACAAGATGGTTGTCGTCTAGTAGCGCTTTTAGGAATGGGGGGAATTGGTAAGACTTCTTTGTCTATCAAAATAGCTCAACATATTGCTGAGACAGGAAGTTTTGCATTTGTAATTTGGCGTAGTCTTGGTAATGCTCCACCAATTCAGGAAGTTTTAACAGATTTTATTAAGTTTCTATCCCTAGAACAGGTAACAGAATTACCATATGATATAAATGCTAAAATTTCTTTATTAATAGATTATCTTCGTAGTTCCCGCTGCTTATTAATATTAGATAATTTTGAATCTATTTTAAATGAAGGCGATAAAGTAGGTGAGTATAGAGAGGGATATGAATATTATGG
>Ga0224723_1001000_pt1 | contig 17970 bp, 18 predicted proteins | sample Balambano_FR2_Me_FD_161647 | JGI IMG/M metagenome (GOLD analysis project Ga0224723, IMG submission 161647) | Freshwater sediment microbial communities from Lake Towuti, South Sulawesi, Indonesia - Balambano_FR2_MetaG | ecosystem: Environmental > Aquatic > Freshwater > Lake > Sediment | place...
GATTTTTCCTTTAGTTTCAATAGTTAAATCTTTCTCAACTTTAATATTCATTTTATTCTCTTTAGAATTAATCACAATTTGATTTTTGCCAGTTTTATCTTGAATAATGATTTTTTCTTCCCCATCAGTATCATCTAAAACAATCATGTGACCGCTACGTGATTTTATGATTCGCTGATTATTTTTACCATCATCATTTTTCATCGGTGGTTTATCTTTGCCATTCCATAATGCTCCCAGAATGTAGGGAAAAGCCATATCACCTTGTTCAAAAGCAACTAATACTTCATCATCAACTTCTGGCAAAAAGTAAATACCTCGGTCTTTTCCTGCCATTAAAGTTAAAACCCTTGCCCAGTAACTTTCCTCTTCTCCAGAAAGCCAAGGAAATTTGACTTTGATTCGCCCTAATCCATCGGGGTCTTTATTATTCGTAACTATCCCAACTGTCACTCCATAAAAATGATTATCCTGGTTATTCGGCATTAATAAATCTAGTCCGTTCATGTGGCATTTCTCCTGATAGTAAATGAAGTTTGATAACCTTGATTTTTTGAATAAAAATGTTTTACACTATTAATGTAATAAAGTCCACTAAACCTTTTCCCCACCCCCACAATTTCAATCACCTTTCCCGCCCGTAAATTGGCATTACCTTGACAATTACCCTCACCAGTAATGTAAGCGATCGCCATATCCTGAAACTGTCCTAATGCCATTTGGTCAGCTTCAGCTTTACTCGATACAGGTTGGTTTACTATCGTATAACTTGATTCTCCAAATGCTTTTTTAACTGCTTTTGCTCCAGAAGTTGAACCTCTCATAGTTCCACCTTCTTTCCCTACAGCAGCTTTACTTATTACCTCTTTCTTTTCTTTAGGAATCCAACCTCGCACTTCTAGTTGTTGTACTTGAGTCATCGTACTTAAGCGGGGTAAAAATTCTTGTAAATCATCGCCATAAGTTAGAGTTAAAACTTTAGCTTTATTTATTTCATGGGGACGAAAATAAAGAGTTTTATTATCTACCATAACCTCATAACCAATGCGTCCCGCACGGTCTTGTAAAAACTCCCAATCTGTTTGATTATGCTGTAAAATATACTCTAATTTAACTTTACTATCGCTAACTTTAGCAGTGAGTCCCCTAGTTCTAGCAATTTGACTAGCAATCTCACTATCCTTCATTTTCACAAAAGATTTTGTATAACGACCTCGCAACAAGCGATGACGTAAATCATGACCGCGCACCACTAATATTGGCGTTCTATCTTGGGTATATTCTGGTTCTAACCCCGTAATTTCTCCCACCATTACAGTTTTAAGTTCTTGTTCATATCCCATTTGAATTTCTACTTCGTTGCCAACATCAAATAATTTGTTATCTACCCATGTAATTTCTTGCTTCACTAAATCCCAAGTAATTAATCGCAAATCGAACATACTCGGTACTTCTAAATCCTCGGATACTGAAATTGACATCAAATCAGCTTCTATTTCTGGAGCAAGGGGTTTACCTTGAATCAAAATTTTAAAATTAGGATTTAATAAGGAAGCATCGTTTGGCATGATTTACTCCCTCTGAGTTAAGTTAGTAATTTTTAAAGGAGGAATAGTCAAAACTGTTCCAGGATTTAAATTTCGAGGATTAATTAGGCGATTTTCTTCCGCAATAATACGCCATAGAGAAGGGTCGCCATATTCTTCAGTGGCAATACTACTTAAAGTTTCTCCTCGTTTAACAATTCTGACAGGATCATCAATGGGATTGGCAATTTTTGCCTCTTTTTTCGGCTCTTTCCACTCTTTAAATGTGCAGTTTAAGGTAGCTCTTACAGGAGTACCATCTTCTAAAAAATAAGTAAGCTTTTTCGTGACACTTTCTAAGAAACCATCAGGTAATAATACGCTATCTTTACCTGAGATAGTTCCCCAAATTAGTTGACAACGAGGGGGACGTTTGGGATTTTTACCAATACGAGGTTGAGTCAAACTAAAAATTTTACGGGTGTAGTTTTGGACATTTTCAGGTGGAAACCCAAGTAGTGTGGTATCAAAGAACAAATCAAGGCTGAGTTGAGTCAATTCTTTAGACGGAACAGGCCCATACTGTTCCATTTTCCAGCCAGTTTTTACTATTTCTACTTGATTTGGATTAAACAAAACTTTGAATTTTTCGGCAAAGTCTCCAGGATTATTTTTTTCGGCTTTGATAGTTAATTTCTCTAGTGTCATCTAATCCCCCTACGTTCGCTTTCAATTACTAACCTTCGCATTAATTTACGTTCTACTTGATTAGCTATAATATCTACATCAATATTTGAATTTGCTTGATTTGCTATTGGAGAAAGTTCTGTTTCTTTTGGTAATACAGAAGTTGGTAAGTTTTTGGCAGATGAAGCTGTATTTGAGAAATTTGATTGCTGGTTAATACTGGTTGATAATGGAGGGCTTTTTGCGAGATATAAAGGTAATGCTTGAGGTTTGACAGTGGAAATTATGGGGGAAATTACAGAGACAATATTGTTATCGCTATTATAATGTGATTCAGAGGTATTAAAAGATGGCGTTAATGATATTTCCTCATCAGTGACATGAACTTGAGAAGTCAGAGGTTGGGGAGTTACGATAGGATAATTTGTTGAGGTTGTTTGAGATACTATATTATCGGTTTTAATTGAATTTAAATTTTCAGAATAATTATAATTTTGTTCTGTTTTTGGAATAGCTATTGTATTTAAAGGATTAACGACAGGAAGAGATGAATAATTTTCTTGTTTTGCTTGAATAATATCATGCGGCTGTTCAGATTTTGTAATTTGTTTTACTAAGGTAATTTCTTGATTTGTTGCTAATTCTTCAGAAATAAACTGGGGTGGTATCTGGTTTTCTAATGAAGATGAATTTTGATTATTTTCTGTTTCTAAGGAAAGAGAAAAAGGTGCTTGATTATAAAAAATATTTAAAGGATTAACGACAGGAAGAGATGAATAATTTTCTTGTTTTGCTTGAATAATATCCTGTGACTGTTCAGAGCTTGTAATTTGTTGTACTAAAGATACTCCTTGATTTCTTGCTAATTCTTCAGAAATAAATTGGGATGTTATCTGGTTTTCTGATAAATATGGATTTTGATTAATTTCAGTTTCTAAGGAAAGAGAAGAAGGTGCTTGATTATAAAAAGTATTTAAAGGATTAACAACAGGAAGAGATGAAGAATTTTCTTGTTTTGCTTGAATAATATCCTGTGACTGTTCAGAGCTTGTAATTTGTTTTACTAAGGTAAACTCTTGGTTTGTTGCTAATTCTTCAGAAATAAATTGGTTTGATATTGGGTTTTCTAATAAAGATGAATTTTGATTATTTTTTGTTTCTAAGGAAACAGGAGGAGATATTTGATTATAAATATTAGAACTTGATACTATTGAATCAAAAGATGTAGTCTTATTAATTTGAGTAGAATCTGCTTTCCGCTGGATTAGAGGTACTGAAGGTTGATTTTGAGAGACAGATGGCTGTTCTATACTTTTGATTCCTGATTCTTTTGCTGATGAAATAGGTTCTGCATAAATAATCGGAACAGAATCAGATGATAAAGTATTCTTGTCACCCCAACGTTGCATTTGTTGACTAAGGAGGGGTAAGCGATTTAAAAAGCGATCGCAACGATTAATTATCCGCTGACTCATGGCCATTTTCATCATTCCTGGTTGATGTAATGGACGAGCAAGTCGATTTACCAACTGAACATTAAGTGAATCTTGCCAATTTGTCATAGTTTTATAAGCTTGAAATTCCTTGATGTACCAGTTCAATTTTTTCTACAGCGATGTCATCGCTACTAGCGTTAAGTTGCGGCCCTTCCCATTTGACTGGATATGCTTTTTTAAAAGTCCACCACATGACTGGAATTTGCCGACTATTAAGTAAGAGAACCGTACCATTCAATAGCTGAATTAATCCTTGACTCGTGGCTTCATACCACATATAAAACAAATCAATCTTGACTAATCCGCGACTTAAAATTAAATTTGGATAAGTAGTATGTTTGGGAAATTTGTGTACAAAATTATTTAATCCTCCTTCCTCATAGGATTCCAAGTCAATTTGACTACTTAAACCGCTGACTTCACTAAAACCACCAACAACAACTCCTCCAATTTCTACAGCAAAGTTATAACTCATGTAGGGGTCATGTCCCACTAAACTCAGAGTTGAACCCGTGATTAAAGCTTTATTCAGTGCGCTAAATATGGGACTCATACCACCTCCTGTAAAGTTTATAAATTGTTGTTTTGCTCATTGAGTCGTTGATTTATCTGCGCTACCTGAGTCACCCATTGTTGACGTTCTCGGTGTTCCATTGTCATAATCTGCTCATAAGACCAGTGAAAATGGTAAGCAAGATACGCTACCTCCTGCATCAGTCGTTCTGAGGGGTAGCAAACTACTCCCCCAAGGGAATAGTTTCCACTTCAAATTCTCCTTGACAATGAGGACAAGCTACCCGCAGACGACTATGACCGTTTTGGTTAATTCTTTGGTAAAAATCTTGCAAATAAACTAAATCTCCAGAAAATAAACCTTCAATTACTTTGGTATTAATTTGTTCTAAGGTTCCTAGTTTGACTATTGTCCTTGCTAGGAGAATAATTACCAAATAACCTGGGTTTCTCTGCACCCTTGGATCTCGAATCGGGCTAATTTCATCATAAGCAGTGGCAAGCCTCATAATACCGTCTTTATGGGTATTACCTTCTAAGTCGAGATATCCTTGGGGCAATATAAAAGGAAATTCAGTTTGCTGCATAATTGTCATCAAAGAATTTATTAACCAACGGTGATACCTTCATGAACTAACTCTAGGGTTTCTATAGCCACTTCATCTGAAGTAGCGTTAAAATCTGGAGCATTCCAAGTCGTGGGCCAGCAATTTTCCAAATTCCAGCGAATTTTTTCTTCTCCTTTGTCATTTGCCAAAATAATCGAAAGGTTACGGCGATCGCTCTCGCCGTTTTGTAATTTTTTGTGCCATTCCCACAGTTCTTGATTATCGGTAATTCCCCGTTTCAGGGTTATATTCCCATAACTATTAAGACCGGGAATTTGCCGCTGATTTAATGCTTTATCTGTACCTTCTCTGTAAGTACCTGCCTTCCGAGTCGCTGTTAAACCATTACATTCACGAAAACCAGCATGAACAATACCATCCCACTCAACCCAAAAATTATAACCGCTGTAGGGGTCATGGGGATTAGAAATTGTTGGCATAAAATAATCTCCTTCAACACAATTGAATTAAATACTGAAGTTTAAGTAACTGAAATTCCACTATTACTTTGAACAAGTAAAAGTTTAATAAATTCTCCCGGAATAATTGGAGCTAAACCAATTTCTGCTACTACCTGTCCTACCTCTCGATTTTCAGGGGGGTTTGTTTCGGCATCACATTTTACATAAAATGCCTCTTGAGGAACACTACCTTGGAGGGCGCCTTGTCGCCACAAAGATTCACAATAAACGCTTAATTCCCTTTGCAATCGCAACCATAAGGGAAAAGCATTTGGTTCAAACACAGTGTCTGCTAAGTTACGATTTGCCCAGCGTCCAAAGGTGAGAAATAAGCGACGTACGTTGATATATTGCCATTCAGCTTGGGGACTGAGAGTACGCACTCCCCAAACTCGCATCCCTCGTCCTCGTAAACTCCGGATACAATTAATTCCTGCTCCAATTTTAGGATTTAGCTGTTCTTGCTGTGTGGCAGTTAGGGAAGAACTGAGATTTAGTACTCCTTCGAGTTGTATGTTGGCAGGTGCTTTATGTACCCCAACTGCGCGATCGCAGCTTGCATACATCCCGGCAATATGACCGCAAGGAGGAATAAAATCGGGACGATGTTCTATTTTTAGCCAAGGTGCGTATAATGCTCCATTGTGGCTAGAAAGTGCCTGTCTTTGCCGATTTAGCTCTTCTTCTTGAATATAGGCATCAAGAATCGCAAAGCGATCGCTCATTTCTTCGCAATGCTCTAAAATAATTTTCTGCCTCTGAATAATTTCCTCTAGTGTGGAAATAATTTTACCTTCTGCATCCAGCATGATATCAGGAACACAAACCAAATCAGTTTCCAAGACTTCGCTTGTTTCTAATCCTTGATGCAAAGTATCAAGAGAATTATTGATTAAGGGAATGACATAACAAATCCGACCTCCGTTTTCAAAAAAACCTTTGACTACATCTCTTAAATATCCCTTAACCTTAGTAAAATGTTGGTCAAACTGAGTCCTGAGAGTTAACTTTTTTGGTTCATTATTATCTGAAGATGCCAAACCCAAGAACACCGGAACACCAGTTAGTAATTCAAGTTCTTGTATGGGAACAATTTGGTTGAGAGAGATACCTGGTATTTGGGGTTCTTTTGTTAGCATAATTAAATCTCACGCATTAGGTGGAACACCTTCCCGCAGGGTAGGCGCATTTAACTTGATGTATTCGGTTTATTTTCCAGAACCAGCCCACTGACTGAGACGGAAAATGACAAATTCTGCGGGTTTAACAACTGCTACACCAATTTCTGTGACAACTTGACCTAAATCCCGGACTTCTGGGGGGTTATTTTCTGCATCGCATTTCACATAAAAAGCTTCTTCGGGTGTTGTACCAAATAATGCTCCTTTGCGCCATTCTATTACTAGGAAAGCACTAATATTACGACGAATTTTTGCCCACAGTTCAGGTGTATTGGGTTCAAAAACTGTCCACTGTGTTCCTTTATCTATGGAATCTCTTAAATAACTAAAATGACGACGAATATTTACATATTTGAACTCTGTATTTGCGTCTCCTCCTAAGGTACGCGCACCCCAGACGCGAATATTACCGTTTAATTTACGAATACAGTTAATGCCATCAGGATTGAGTCCATCTTGTTTGGCTTTGCTGAGATTATATTTTAAATCTAAAGCTCCCAAAATAGTTTCATTCCCAGGAGCTTTATGTACTCCTCTTTGTCCATCAACTCTTGCATAAACTCCGGCAATATGACCGCTGGGAGGGATATAAATATTACGATTACTAGCAGGATCATAAACTTGAATCCAGGGAAAATATAAAGTTGCATAAGCAGAATTGAAGGGTTTAAGTTTTTGAACGTCTTCAGTCTTGCTCAAATCAATAGTTTCTTCGCTATCAAGAACAGCAACGCGATCGCCCATCTTTTCACAATGGTCTTTGATATCATCTCTCAGAACTGGATTTCCTGGAGCCACGACAATAGCAATTTCATCAATAGCTTCAAAAGCATCTAAAACGCCAGTAATCTTACTTTCGCCAGTTATCCAAGTTACATAACAGCGAGTTCCTCCATTTCTGAAAAAACCATAAACTGCATGAGCTAAAGTATTTTGTCCTTGGGTATCACCACTCGGGGGTAAAAAGTCACCAAAGAATTTTTTAAATTCAGTAAAGTTGGTGCAGAGTTTAATTTCTCCTTCCGAAACAGATTGAAGATAATAATCAATAGTAATATCTCCAGATGCAGGCGAATTTTTGAATTCTATATAAGATTTTTGAGTAATCTCATCATTTATCAGAGAAACATCGACTGTTTGCTCATTTTCACCAACCTTAATTTTGAATCCACTAGTCGCAACTGGATAATTTTTGAGTGCAAAAGTTGTGTCTTGACCATTGCCAATTCCCACTTTCTCTGCTTCTACTTTGTTTAGGCTATAAGTTGTAGCAGGATTGGCGGTAATTGTACCAATAAAAGCAGCAATACTAGTTCCAACTCCAGTAATTGGAGCAGAACCGGAAGCTATTTCTTCGACGTAAACACCTGGAGAAAGATAGGTTGGCATTTTTATAACTCCTGATTTTTAATTGACTAGTAATTGTGGTTTTAGGGAAAAATTTTGATTGCTAATTATTTCTCCCTGTTGAATTTCAAGTGAATGGGAAACTTGTTGATAACCTGTTGCAGAGATTATTAGGGTTACGGTGCTATTACCTGATTTTGCCGATTCTAACCCTAGTAAGCGATAATTACCTTTTTGGTTGCTAATAGTACTTTCTTGACTGCCTTGTATTTGTATTTTCGCGTTGATAATAGGCTTATTTAGCTCATTTTCATCAGTAATTGTTCCTTTAATCCCTGTGGGTAAAAGCACAATATCAGTTATCGTCGTGGGAATTTTGCTATTGGTGTTAGAAGATACTTTAACTGTTGTTCTAACTTTACTATATCTAGTTCCGCGTGCAGGTAAAGATGCTTCTAAAATATACTCCCCTAAAGGTAACTTAATGAAGTGAAAATAACCATCGCTACCTGTAATTTTGCGGTCTGGTCGCTCACTCATTTTTTGCCATTGTGAACCGTATTGCAACGCTTTTAAAGATAATATATCTTTGAATTTTTGTGGCATTGCGATGATTTCTACCATCGCACCAACAATTATCTGTTCCGTTTCCCCTTCCAGAACCCGACCTGCGATCGCTATTTGTTGGTTGGTCAGAACCATTTCCAGCATTTGTTCTCCTGATATATTATTGAGAACTGGGTTGATAAACTCCTACTAGTCCCGCTTCTTCTCCTGCTTCATCCACAGGAACGGAGATGGTGACAGTGCAATGCAATACAACTTTGGGTCTAGTACCTTCTTTTCCTCCCATTGCTTGCCAGAATTCTCCAAAACTTTGTAAATTACTAGGACGCAAACTAATCAATCTCAGGGGTGTTTCTTGTCCCTCAAAGTTATCATCTACAAAGGTTTCGGGAATTTTTCGATATCGTAGCAACACCTTCATTACCGCTCCTAAAAGTTGGTGTTCTGTTTTGATATCATCTTCACTTTGGGGCCAAGCAGTAATCAAATATGAACAATCAACCCTTGCAGGAGGACGTTTTTTAATTGCTTTACCATTACTTTGACGTTCCACTGACCAGTTAGTACTGCGTAACTCCAGATTCTCCTGCACGTCATAAAGAAAGAAATTAATCGCTGGCTTTTTTTTAATTGCTCCCTGATAAGGTGTATCAAAGCTGATGAAAACCTCTGTGTCTCCAGATGGAACATCAGGCGGAAGTTCTCGCTTCAGTAGCAATTCTAAAGTCGTGTCTAGAGCATCAAGCATAATACAAGTAGTTTTAGTGTAAAAAGTACTCGAATCTCAAGGCTTAATAATTGGAGAGCAGCAATTGCTAGTTCAAAATATTACAATTAGCTTAGTATCATAGTAAACACTAAATGTATTAAGTATTATGAATAAATATTGAGATAATTGTGAGTATTTACAAAATTTGTAATTATTTCGGTGTTGCTATATTTTGAGTCGCGGTAAAAATATACTTGAGTTTTAGTCAGTGTCGTTGAAAAACGATGTAGTAATTACAGGTACAAAATGTGGTAAATAATATACAGGGTAAAATTTAAAGAATTTAGTATTTAATAGTAGCGCTTTTTTATTTGAATGTAGGAGATGATTCATGTACCGTAAGCAAATCTCTCAAAAAGCTTCACCCTCACTTGGGTCAATGACAACAAATCAGGCGATGGTCGTAGGCGAAGCCAGCGCTTTGCGCTTAGACCGACCTTCGGTCATCGCACCCAGACAAGCTTATAGTCCATTATCTTCAGTGGTGCAAAGAGCGCAGCAAGACCCTGATACTGTGAGTAAGGATGAGAGGCAAAAATTAGAGAGGGCGATCGGTACTAAGTCAACACGAGAGATTTTGGCGGGACAAGATTCGTGGAGACCCGAATTTCAGGGGATATCAAAGCAGCTTTGGGGTAATTCAGGGGAGTTAGTACAGGCGAAGTTGACAATAGGGGCTGTGGGGGATAAGTATGAGCAAGAAGCTGATCGCGTAGCAGCAGATGTAGTACAACGTATAAATCAACCCGAAGCAGTTACTCCTCAACAGGGAGAAACGATACAGCGTCAGGAATTACCGGAAGACGAAGAACTGCAAATGAAACCCCTGGTGCAGCGTCGAGAAGTCATTAATGGAGGGCAAGCATCAACAGATTTAGAATCTTCCATTAATAGCGCAAGAAGTGGTGGACAACCTTTAGATACAAGTTTGCGACAGTCGATGGGACAAGCGATGGGGGCAGATTTTAGTGGAGTGAAAGTGCATACGGATGCTCAAGCTGACCAATTGAATCAATCTATTCAAGCAAAGGCTTTTACGACGGGACAGGATGTGTTCTTTCGGCAAGGAGCTTATCAGCCAGGAAGTCAAGGGGGACAGGAGTTGATTGCCCATGAGTTGACCCATGTGGTGCAGCAAAGAGCGATGGGAGTACACAGAAAGTTAGTGGACAATATTTCCCACATTGGTAGTGAATTTGTCATTCAGAGAAGGAATGGTGTAACACCCACCAATTTCCGTGTTAATGGGGCAGCGAGCAACAACGAAAATCTCACCATAACAATGAATACAGTTTGGGATAGCAATCCCCCTGGTCATCTAGATGAGCTTGATGACATACTTCATAGAGAAAAAGTGGTATTTGGTCAAGCTCCAGGCAATTATGTATTGTCGTATCCAATCTGGGCAGCTTCTCAAGCACCTCGTGTTCAGTTAAATGGAAACACACTTACTAAGCTTGCTGGTGTAATGAACTCCGGAGGTGGCACTGATACCCATGATGCAGCAGGATATGGGATGAAATTCACAGTCAATGGTCAGCCGAACCTGAAAAAAGGACAGTGGAATCTTTTAGCAAGGCAATACTATCAGTATAAACAAAGAGATCAGGGTGATGATCAATGGCGTAATTTGCATCAGGCTCCCTTCTATATTGAACGAGATATGCAACAAAATAACAGAGGAGAGTATGAACTAACCTATAGAAAGTGGGGTGAAGGAATAGATATAACTGCAGGTCCTACAACAATTACGTTTGAGACCGATCAAGCTATTGCTGCAGTTGGTTCTCAACGAGGTGATCAAACTGCATTATGGGATGTTGCACGTAATCAAATCACAAGCTTGTGTGATCATAACATTCAAACTTTAAGTACTGACCTCAGAGCAGTAGGCGATCAAAATATTAGTATAAGGTACGAATATACTGTTCCGAATCGCTCTCGTCAAGCTGATTTTATTCCTTTTGAAACATTAAGTGAGCAGGAGAGGGGCACAATTATATCAATTGGAAGAGAAGCAATAGATAAAGTTATTGCTAAGGCAATTGATCCAGGTGTTATTCCTCCTCGATTTATTATTACTGTTACTAAGCTAAATCAAGTACAACAACAAGCAATAGTAACCAATGAAAATGGTGCTACGTATAGAATTATACTGAGATATGGAGCTATCTGGAATCCTGAAAAACATCCTACGTCAATGGCTGGGCGAGAGGCTCAACGAGGCTGGATTGATAGTACAAAACGCAAAAACTGGATAGAGGCCAGTGTAATACATGAGATGGGGCATATGATGCACGCAGTACAGGATAGAAATAAATTTCTGGTTTCAACCATCACTGAAGATTCGGTACTGCTAATAGCAAATAATGATCCACTGAAAGCAGAGAAAATGCATATAGCAGGAGTAAACCAACATATTAAAACAGCAATGGCCCGAAAATATAAAGACAAATGGACATATGCAAAGTCAAGTCCAGGAGAAGTTGTTCCTGAAGTTTTTACAGCACTTTTGAAAGACCAGAATGTTCCAAAAGGACTTGCCGCAGTTTACATTGCTTATGGTGGTAAAAGAAGTAGTGCAATTGATGAAAAACTGCAAAAAATATTTAAGGGAGTAATACCTGCTCTAAATAACCCAGAAGATGCAATCCCATATATCGATGCGGATCTTTAAGTTTGCTTGCTAATCTGAGTGCGGCTGATCTTTTCGGGTGCGTCAACTATAGAAATTAGTAGTGGCGTGGCAAGCTTAAAATAGTGCATTAGATTTATCAACTTTTCCCACCATTTGCCACCTTTGTAGCCATTTTATATTGCAACATTTTAGCCTTGCCACGCCAGTAGAGTGCGTTAACAAAGTAATGTACCGAACCAATCATCAGAGTTTACAGTTGCATATGAGAAAATTTTTCTAAATCTATGATTTTGTGCTACGAGGATAACTCTTACCTTAAAATAAGAGAACTAACAAAAATTCTCAAGGATAACATTTTGGCAACCTTTACCGACATTAGCACACTCATCACCACCGACCCTAACCTGAAGGGAGGTCGTCCAGTTATTACTGGAACTCAAACATCCGTTCGGAGAATTGCTGGCTTATATAATCAAGGTAACAGTGCCGAAGAGATAGCCAGACGATTAAATCACCTAACAATTACACAAATTTATGCAGCATTAACTTATTATCATGCTAACCGAGAGGAAATAGATCAAGATATCGCAGCAGAAAAAGTTGCTTATGAACAACTCGCTAAACAACATTACCAATAAGCTAAACTCTAAAAATGGCTCAAATTCGTCTTTATTTAGATGAAGATACAATGGATAGCGATTTTTTAGGCGCTTTACGTCTTCGCAATGTAGATGTTTTATCGGCAGGGGAAACTCAAATGTTGTCCCGTAGCGACGAGGAACAATTAAAGTGGGCATTAGATAATCAGCGTATTATTTATAGCTTCAATGTTCGAGATTTTTACAGAATTCATACTGATTTAGTAGAAAAAAGAGAACAACACGCAGGAATTATTTTAGGTGTGCAAAATTTTCAATTGGTGAGCAAATGCGTCGGATTTTAAGAATAATTGCGGCTAAATCAGCAGAGGAGATGGAAAATCAAGTAGAATTTCTGAGTGCTTGGGGAGAGCAATAGTAAGATTTTCGTAAAATAGAAAAAGTGTGATACATCAATATTATAATTCTAGTAATATCCAGTGAATTTAACACCATCCGAAGCGCAAATATTTACCAAACTTATATCCCCAGAAGTAGAAATTACTCCAGATTTAAATGGCTTACAACCTCTGCTACAGCGATTAGATTGGCTAATTAAACAAGCTGTTTCCACTCTCCAAACACAGGAGCAAGCACAGGAAGAATTGGGAGTTTCATGGTTGCAAAAAACGGAGATATCATTAGAGCCAACGTCAATTACAATTCGGGAAGATTCTGTCTTAGCATGGTTACAAAAGACTTTCAGCTTATCGAACTTTGACTTAGATATATTAGCGATCGCCCTAGCACCAGAATTAGATCGTCAATACGAACGGGTTTATGCTTATCTCCAAGATGATATGAGCAATCAAAGACCTAGTGTAGATATGGTGTTAAACTTGCTCTGTTCTAGCATCGCCGAAAAGTTATCACGACGTAAACATTTTACTTCCACTGGGCCTTTAATCTCTCACCGCTTACTTTATCTTTCCTCAGCACCAACTCTCCTTTCTCAGCATCTTATACTAGACCAGCAAGTGGTGAGATTGCTACTGTATCAACCAGGGTTAGATTCCCGACTCACTTTCTGTCAACTACTGGAACCAGCTTTATTTTCCTCTACTTTATATCTTAAGGCAGATGTACAGAAAACACTAGAAGCCTTAGTCGTAGAGGATTGGCAAAAACAACCCTTACTGCTTCATTTCCAAGGAACTGATGACACTGGTAAACGCCGTACTGCCGAAATTCTTGCCAAAACTCTGAGTGTTTCCTTATTAATTGGCGATTTGGCAAAGATGGTAGAGGATAAAGCCAACTTTCAAGAAAAACTGCAACTTTTATGGCGAGAAGCTTGGTTTTTTAAGCGTTTGCTGTATCTGGATAACTTAGATGTTCTCTACCTTCAAGAACACCAAATTTCCTACTCTAACTTCCTCACAGAACTAGAGAAAAATCAGGTTATTACCATCCTTGCAGGGGTACAAAATTGGATACCTACGACAAAAGCAAAAGGGTTAATTACAGTTCCCTTTACAATTCCTGAATCTAGCCAACGCAGACAATGTTGGGATCATCTACAAACACCAGAGATGAACCTTGAGGATAAAGAGTTAGATGTATTGAGTCGCTTTCTTCTCACCCCAGACCAAATTGCTAATGCTGTTGCCACCGCTTATAATAATGCTCGTTGGCTATCAATAGAGACAAAACCACAACTTTCATTTTCTCACTTGTGTAGTGCAGCCCGCGCTCAATCTGGTCACGATTTAGCAACCCTCGCCCGTAAAATAGAGCCGAAATATACATGGAATGATATAATACTTCATCCCAATCAATTAATACAACTACAAGATATTTGCAAAGAAGCAGAATACCGAGATTTAGTCCATAAAAAATGGGGTTTTGCAGATAAATTATCTTTGGGAAAAGGTCTGAATGTGCTGTTCTCAGGTTCTCCCGGTACAGGAAAAACGATGGCTGCGGAGGTAATTGCCCATCAGCTGCAACTAGACCTGTATAAAATTGATTTATCGCAAATAGTCAGTAAATACATCGGTGACACAGAGAAAAACCTGAACCGAATTTTTACTGCTGCAACGAATTCTAACGCCATCCTCTTATTTGATGAAGCCGACGCCTTATTTGGTAAGCGCTCTGAAGTACAAGATGCACGCGATCGCTACGCCAATATTGAAGTGGGTTATCTGCTGCAAAAGATGGAAGAATATGAAGGTATTGCAATTTTAACAACAAATATCCGTAGTAATATGGACGCAGCCTTTGAACGAAGGCTACGATTTATTATTGAGTTTCGCTTACCAGATAAAAAAAATCGTCTCCTTATTTGGCAAGGAATTTTCCCCAAAAATGCTCCCTGTAGTCCTAACCTAGACTTAGAGCTTCTAGCGCAAAATTTTGAAATTACAGGAGCCAATATTCGCAACATCGCCTTGACAGCAGCTTTTTTAGCAGCAGATGACAAGGGAATCATCGAGATGGTACATTTAATCCGAGCCATGCGTCGAGAATATCAAAAAATGGGACAAATTCTTAGGGATAAAGATTTAGGTCAATATGCGGATTTGCGATAATACCAACTCTTTGTAATAATGAGCTTAACTAACTTTGCGCCTACCCTACGGGAAGGCTGTCGCCTAATGCGTGAGACATATTAAGCTCAACTTCAGAAATAAATTCTTTGATATGCTATCCTTGAAGTTAAGATTATAGATTAGTCTCACATCAAATGACAAAAGTGGAAGTAGCTCAGGCAAAAGAAAAGTTTTCTGAACTCCTTGCCTTTGTAGAAGAAAGTCAAGAGCGTATTGTCATAGAATCAGACGGGCAAGTTATTGTAGCAGTAGTCAGCATAGCTGACTTAAAACGATTAGAAGCATTAGAAGATGCAAGAGATGTGACTGATTTTCAACGTGTGATGACTCAAAGTAAAAGTGAGTGTTATTCAGTGGAAGAAGTGATTAATGACTATGATAAGCTTCATGGCACTGATTTTACAGTAGAAAATATTTTGAAACAGATATAACCTAAGCAGGATTTATTAAACATCGTCAGATAATATTGTAGACTCTATATCAAAAAAGACTGTCTAAGAATTTGTACTGTTTTTCAGAAGGTGCAGCGATGAACAACATTTTAAAACGTACACTATTACCCAGCTTAGTTGCTACAAGTTTAGTGGGTGTGAACACAGTCTCAATCCAACCTGCTTCCGCAGATGACTTATTGCGAGATATAGGAGTTGGAGCTGCGACAGGTGTAGTTACTGGAGTTATTACTAATGATAGCTCTACTTTAACCAATGCTGTTAACGGTGCAGCTGCTGGTGCTGCTGTTAATCGTGTTAACAGAGGTAGAAGACGTAATTTAGGTCGAAATGTAGGTGTAGGTGCAGCAGCTGGTACTGTGTCTGGTGTTATTACCAACCGCAAACGTCCTGTTAGTAATGCAATAAATGGTGCAGCAGCTGGTGCAGTTATTCACATCTTGAATAAGTAGATTAGTGCGGGTCTAAAGGCCCGCTTTTGTTGGATAGGGGCGATCGCGTTACCAATTGCTAGTGAATCTGCTTGTATTAACCATTAGGTAGAGAATAGTTTGGAAGTATATTGCCAGTTTCATATAAAGCAAAACCTGCATTCCAACCAATATAAACACCTTCAAGTGACTCCTTAATATACTTCCATAAAATTGGAAGGGGTAAATTATGAGTTAGCTTTAAGCGAAGAATTCTCAGAAAACAGCGTCGGAAAATAAGCAAAGCCAATCGAATAACTAAGATAGGAAACGGAATTTTTAGAAAGCCATGTTTTAAAGCAAAATATGTAGTATTTTTCGCTAGTGAGTACCAACACGTAAGGTGTTTTTGGTCTTCTCGATTATGACTTTTAGCTGGATAGTGATCTACAGTAATATCTGTTTGATGAATTTGATAACCCGCTTGAACTAAGCGTACGCAAACATCGGTTTCTTCGAGAAAGTATTCAAAAAAGTTATCAAAACCCCCAATTTTTACTAACGCATTTCGTTTGTAGGAAGCATTAGCACCCATTAAGGTAACAAACCAGTTTTGATCATCAGGTAAATTATGAGGAATTGCTTGAATATCTCGACTAACTTTTTGCTCTCCGATTAAATTCGTTTTTCCACAAGCAAACTGAACTACACTAGGGTTTCTAGTCTTATCTAATACTACTCCACCTACCGCAGCACACTTATCACCAGCATTTTGATATATTTCCATCAGTTGAATTAATAAGTTAGGAGGAGGAATAACATCATCATCTACTGAAACGATGATTTCTCCTTCAGCACTCTCCAAAGCCAAGTTTCTCGATACACTAATATTAGGAAGTGGGTTTTTTAAAACTTTAATATCTTGTTCGTACTCTTTAAGTACTTTGGTAGTATTATCGGTTGAAGGTCCATCAACTACAATAATCTCAAAACTAGCACCTTGAAGTTTTTTAGTTGCTTCTAGTGTTTTTTTAAGCGATTCACACCGATTCAGAGTACATATAACGATGGAAAAAGTATTATTCATAATTAAACTTGAAAAATTTTTTTAAAACGACCTTGACTTTCTTTGTAAACATGACCAAAAGCGTGCCATATTTCGAGTGCAGTTCTTCCCTTAATAAAACGAGAAAGTAGTAGTAGTATTATGCTTTTTATCTGATACTTCCAACTATCTTTTTGAATTGATTCGATTATGAGTTGAATACTTTCTTTAGTGTCTCCAGTTTCTAAAAGAGCGTATCCTAACCTACTTTTAGCGTGACACCGGACTTCATCCACAAGTTTTCGTTTGAATACAGTTTCGTTTTGAAGTAAATCATTTTCAAGCTTATCGAGAACACGCAAATCTGATAATGCCATCTTTACCCGATCTTGACTTAAAGAACCAGGTCTTCCTCGATGCATTGCTAACAATTCAGGGAGATGAATAAACTTATGTCCTTTTGTCAGAATTCTTAAATATAAATTCCAATCTTCACTTCCCCAAAGATTGCTATCCCACTGCAAATTATGATCTTGAATTATAGAAGAACGAAATAACGCAGCAATTGGAGGAATCATTAGACTATGGCTCCATCGCGTCAAAACTTCTATCAACTGATTTTTAGAATCAAAATCTGTATTTGCACAATAATTATCTGATTCATTATGATAAGAAAACTGTATGTAGTTACAGTGACAAACAGCAACTTCAGGATGCTTTTCTAATAACGCTACTTGTTTTTCTAACTTGAAAGGTAAGATGATATCGTCAGCATCTAAAAATTGTATGTAATCTCCTGTAGCTTGAGAAATACCAAAGTTTCTAGCAGCAGATGGACCTTGATTTGATTGAGAAAAAACTTTGATATTGTTATTGTTGGAACTAATTTCTTTAATTATATCTAGACTATTATCAGTTGAACCATCATTGACAATAATAATTTCAATTGTACTATAAGTTTGAGAAATAGCAGAAAGTAAAGATTCTTTAATATATTCTGCACAATTATAAACAGGAATAATTACAGATACTTTCTTCATTAAATAGCACCGATAATCTTGAGTATTAATATTAGTA
>Ga0224723_1001001_pt1 | contig 17953 bp, 18 predicted proteins | sample Balambano_FR2_Me_FD_161647 | JGI IMG/M metagenome (GOLD analysis project Ga0224723, IMG submission 161647) | Freshwater sediment microbial communities from Lake Towuti, South Sulawesi, Indonesia - Balambano_FR2_MetaG | ecosystem: Environmental > Aquatic > Freshwater > Lake > Sediment | place...
GAACTCAGCGATCGACACCAGCTCTGTCGTCACGCGCACCTGCTGGAAACCAAAGCCCAAAAGCTGCTAGCAGAAGAAAAATATGGCTGTAGCGCCGTTGAACACCTGAAGCGACTCAACTTTCTCAGCCCCGTCACGTCGCTGGCGCACTGCGTCTGGCTGGATGATGCGGATATTGCCATTCTGGCAGAAACGCGATCGACGGTTGTTCACAATCCGCTGAGCAATCTGCGCCTGGGCAGCGGCATTGCTCCGATCCTGAAATATCGTCGTGCTGGAGTCAATGCCACGTTTGGCTGCGACGGTGCGGCGAGCAATGACTCTCAAGATTTGCTGGAGGCGATTAAAATCGGCTCGATTTTACATACGATTACAGATTTAGACTACCGTGAGTGGATTACGCCCCGCGAGGCGATCGAGATGGCATCGCTGGGAGGCGCGACCGGACTGGGAGCTGCTGCTGAACTGGGCAGTCTGACTGTCGGCAAAAAAGCAGACCTGGTGCTATATGACCTCACCAGTTTGTCGCTGCTGCCCCGCACTGACCCGATCGGCTTGCTGGTGCTCGGTCGCCCCACGCAGGCAGTTCACAGTGTCTGGGTAGACGGCAAACAACTGGTTGCCGATGGCGCAGTCGTGACCACAGATGTCGCGCAACTGCGGCAGGAGCTTTTTCGCCATAGCGACTGGCAGCCCAACCGATCGTCGCCTTCAATGCAGGCGATCGAATCTCACTATCGCGCCGTGATGGGCTTAGCGCCCGCAAACAGCGATGCTGATTTAGCAGACCTGCCGACGGGATATAGCTAAATGGCGATGGAATAAACCCTGAAATCAAACTGTTGCAATCGGCTTCGCACCCAAAAAGCCGCCTGGTGCGAAGCTGTTTCTCTGCGGAATCAATAGACCTCTTGCACGAATCAAGAAGTTGCGACAACAGTAAATTGAATGCGCTCTGAAACCCAATGAACTACGAGCAGTTGCAATCTCTTAATCCACCTGCCTTTAAGTGAGCTTGCGGCATCAGCCGCCCGACCTGCTTAGCGATGGTCGAAGTGCTACAACCCCACCTCGATCGCACAGGCAACCGGGGTGGACAAAACAGCTTGAGTGTGCAAGACCAACTGCTAATGACACTGGAGTATTGGCGCGAATATCGCACGCAGTTCCACATCGGGCTGGCGTTTGGTGTTTCGGAGGCGACAGTGTGCCGCACGATTGATAAGGTGGAACGCTTGCTCGTGAAGTCAGATCGATTTCGACTGTCCGGCAAGCGGCAACTTCAACAAGCCGAAGCGAGTTGGGGGGTGAGACAAATGCCTTCACCCCTGTTTCATCCTCGGCTTGAGGAGATGGACTGGATGTGAGGAAATTTGCAGGGCATTCAAGCCTTCGCTAAAGTAATTTCCCAGTTTTGATTGTTTTGTTGCAGCTTCAGAAAATTACAGGACTTGAGAAACTTCATATATTTGGTTTCGATATGCAGCTCTTTGAGCAGTTCTGTGATCGATCTGCCATATTGTTTTTTGAATTTATTGTTGAGAACCATGATATCTATGTAGGTTCCCGGTTCGTAAGCGGTGATTTCTTCTAGCAAACTGGTGATTTTTCGCTCAATGTCAATTCTCGGGTTAATTCCCTTACCGCTCACGCAAGCGCGAACCTGCCCGGTCGCCCGATGCGTCACAATCAGATATTCACCTCGGCGGCGAACGGAATACACCACGAGTCCATAATTTTGCAAATGATTGCAGAGCGGCGTGAAATCTGTATCGCCTGAGCAAACAAACACTTCCCGCACTGCGGGGTATAGCAGAAAGAGTGAAGCACCGATCGCCGTCATTTGAAAGTCGGCATTGTTTTTTCCGGCGGGCACATGAATCATTTGGTAGCCCCGCCCGTAAAATTCCGCATCATACCTGCCCATATTGCGCCAGTTGGCAAAGGCGATTTTGATTTGGATCGGATGACGGCAGCATTTTTCTAGAAATTGCTCTTCCACAGCAGTCAGCTTGGTATTTTCACCGTCTAGTAACAGAATTGCCAGTGTTTCTGCTGGTGCCACAACTGCCGATTCGCTGGGCTGCGGCAGTAACGGTTTCTGCTCAGTTTCTGCACTTTGCGATGAATTGTTTGCCGAGCTGGCATCAGCCGCCGCGACTGGGCAGCTCAGAATCTGCTGCTCAAAACTTTGGAAGCGATCGGTCTCAAAGAATTGCGGAACAAACAGCAGCGACAAAACTCGTCTCACCAAGGTAGCAATTTGGTTTGCGGCTGTCACCTTGGTGAGCTGCGCTACTAGCTGGGTCGTGAACAAAGATTGATATCGGGGATTGCCCCACGGCAGGGGTTGGTATTTGGGCAACAGCAGATGATTCTGCTGTTGTGCAAACAGAATCATCTCATAAACAGCGGAGCTAATTTGATGACAGCGATCGATGTCAGCCACGATAAATGTTTAATCAGTTCGCAAAATCAGGATGGCAGTCTAGTCAGCGTCGGCGATAATTCAGGGGGTCTAAATTTTCCGCCCAGCATTCGTACAAAGATGCAATTTAACACTATTAAGTCGCTCCCTTCAATCAAATCGGTGTTTGCAGCACCGCGAATCTGCCCTCAAGCATCCTCGATGCAACCCAGCATTGCACCCGATCTCGTCTCATAATGAGAGAAGATGCTTTACAGTGCTTAACGATGGCAAGAGACTTGCGGAGATTCCTGAGACAAATCGAGCAGCGGGGACAACTGCGGCGCATCAGTGCCCTGGTGGATGGCGATTTAGAAATCGCCGAAATTTGTAACCGCATGTTGCAGCGGGGCGGTCCGGCTTTGCTGTTTGAGAATGTCAAAGGTTCTCCCTACCCAGTTGCGGTCAACGTCATGGGCACGGTCGAGCGGATCTGCTGGGCGATGAACATGGAGCGTCCTGAGGAATTAGAAACGCTGGGCAAAAAGCTGGGGATGTTGCAGCAGCCAAAGCCTCCCAAAAAGATTTCGCAGGCGATCGAGTTTGGCAAGGTTTTGTTTGATGTCGTCAAAGCCAAGCCCAATCGAGATTTTCTGCCGCCCTGCCATCAGGTTGTGATTCGCGATGACACACTCGATCTCAATCAGATCCCGATGATTCGCCCATATCCGGGAGATGCAGGGAAGATCATTACTTTGGGTCTGGTGATTACCAAAGACTGTGAGACGGGAACGCCCAATGTTGGCGTATACCGGCTACAGCTCCAGTCCAAAAATACGATGACGGTGCACTGGCTGTCGGTGCGGGGTGGTGCCAGACATTTGCGGAAAGCCGCAGAGCGAGGCAAGAAGCTGGAAGTGGCGATCGCGCTGGGAGTCGATCCGCTGATTATTATGGCGGCAGCGACTCCAATTCCGGTAGACCTGTCGGAGTGGCTGTTTGCCGGACTCTATGGTGGCTCTGGCGTGAATTTAGCGAAGTGCAAGACCGTCGATCTGGAAGTGCCTGCTGACGCTGAATTTGTGCTGGAAGGCACGATTACGCCAGGTGAAGTGCTGCCAGACGGTCCGTTTGGCGACCACATGGGCTACTACGGTGGCGTAGAAGATTCACCGCTGATTCGCTTTCACTGTCTGACGCATCGCCGTGATCCGATTTACTTGACTACGTTTAGCGGTCGTCCGCCAAAGGAAGAGGCAATGATGGCGATTGCCCTTAACCGCATTTACACGCCAATTCTGCGGCAGCAAGTCTCCGAAATTGTCGATTTCTTCTTGCCGATGGAGGCACTTAGCTACAAAGCCGCGATTATTGCGATCGACAAAGCGTATCCGGGGCAAGCCCGACGCGCTGCACTGGCATTCTGGAGCGCGCTTCCCCAGTTCACTTACACCAAGTTTGTCGTCGTCGTAGACAAAACAATTAATATCCGTGACCCGCGCCAGGTTGTGTGGGCAATCACCTCAAAGGTAGACCCGGTGCGAGATGTGTTTATTCTGCCTGAAACTCCTTTTGATACGTTAGATTTTGCCAGCGAAAAGATTGGCTTGGGCGGACGCATGGGCATTGACGCTACCACCAAAATTCCACCGGAAACCGAGCATCCCTGGGGAGCCGCGCTGGAATCTGACCCGGGTGTGGCGGCGATGGTCGATCGCCGTTGGGCAGAGTATGGCTTGACAGACCTACAGCTTGCAGAAGTTGACCCCAATCTGTTTGGCTATGACATGAGGTAAAGTGTCAGCGGTTCATTTGAGCTGACTTCGGCTGCGCTCAAATCTCAAAGCCGTGCTGAGAGCGACCGATCGCGACCCGACCATCTGCCAAATATTTCTTGAAGCGAATTCCCAGCAGTTTTTCCCATCGCGATATGATTTCGCGCTCTCCGGGGCGATCGACATCATCAAGGATGATCGTGCAGTCTTCTGCTAAAAACTCTTTGAGCGTCGGAACGGCTGGATATCGGGCATACATCTGCGCTGTATCTGCGGCAGGCGGTCCGTCTACCAACAGCAAATCAAACTTGAGACCAGACAGTTGATGACTGATCAGTTGCTCGTCGTACCAGAAGCAGCCGTCTATGCCAAACTTTGCCTCACGCAGCGGTACAGAAATCATGGAAACAAATGGACTGAGGTGCGATTTTTCCAGCAGTTCTTGAATGACATTTGCCCACTGCTGGTCATGTTCCAGGGAATATAAATGTCCGCCTCGATCGCGCAATATCTTAGCAATATAATAAGTCGAGATTCCTGCACCACATTCAAGGATACAAGATTTCTGGTAAACAACGATTTCATTTAAAACTCTCACCACATCAGTGGGTTTTAGGGAATATATTGACCAGGGTAAATAAACATCAGAGAGTGGAGCAAGATGCTGCATTGCTAGCGTATCTTTAACCAATTTTTTGGTTTCGAGTAAACCGAAATCATACAGTACGAGATATTTCAAATGGTCACGAACGTATTGTTTAAGTGATTGCAGCATAGGTAAACTCTTTGACAGGTGCGGCTTGTTCATCCCCATTATGGCTGAGGTTTTGCAGCAGCTTTATTTTTCGCTGTCTTAATTAGCGTTTGAGCGATTTGAGGAGGTAGCAAACTGCTTGCAGCAATCTTGAAGCCGACGATCGCCATCAGTCGCGTGCGGTGTTGCAAAACGCTGGGGTCATATCTGAGCGCGTTCCAGAAACATCGAGCCGCTGTGTGACTGTTTTGGCGAGATGCAGCATCTTCGAGCGCCTTAAACGTGAGGTACAAATACAAATTCGACAGACTCTGCCGCTTCACCGTCTCTGTCACTTCTGGCATTTGAGCGAACGCTTGCCTGAGCACCCGCAGGGCTTGCCCTTCCATTCTGTCAAGATTAGCAGAGCCAGAATCGGCAGAGAGGCGGTACAGCACCTGAGGACGTGACACTGCCACAAACGGGTATCGGGCGGCTAAGCGCAGCCACATGTCCCAATCTTCGGCAGGCGGCAGCGAGGGATCAAACTCTCCAACCGTCACGAGTGCCGATCGCCGAATCAAAGGGTTAGAGCCGTTCTCAATAAAATTTTTGATGAGCAGATGCCGATAAACGTTGCCGCTGACGCTGATATGGCTACCAGGGTACAAAAACTGTCCCTGCTCATCCACGTAGTCTGTCCAGCTATAGGCGACGGCAGCTTGAGGGTTCTCTTGCAGTGCCTGAAACTGGGCTTCTAGCTTGTCGGGTGTCCACAAATCGTCTGCATCCAGAAACGCAATCAATTCACCCGCTGCTTGGGCTACGCCGCGATTGCGGCTTGCAGCCACACCGGCATTTTCATAAGAGAACACGCGCAGTCGCGAGTCTGAAATCTTGGCAATAATGGTTAGTGTGTTGTCTTGAGAGCCATCATTAATCACAATGACTTCAAAATCTGTGAAAGTTTGAGCCAACACGGATTCGATCGTCGCTCGAACTGTTTTTGCGCCGTTGTATACCGGGATGATCACAGAAACGATCGCCATTCAAGCTTTTAGTTTTGAGGTTTCAAGCTGAAGATAACCAAATAATGTATCTGTATTCGATAATTTTTTGAATTTGGCTAACACTAACTCAGCTTGTCTGGGTGAGAGTAAAGCCATGAGCGTAATTTTGAAGAGAACTTTAATAAGAACGCCTGTCTTAAGTAAGCGGAGATCGCTTTTAATGGCTGCCATCAAACACTCGATCGCAATCACAGCGTCTCGACGACAAACTGCTTTTTGCAGCGCGAGAAATGTCAGATACTTATGACGATTGGCAATGCTGGCTTCCTTCAGATGCTGAACTGATTCCGCAGATTGCACAAACGCTTGCTCAATGATTTGTAGACTCGCTGATGCCATGCTCCGAACATTTGAGGACATTGAAGTACGAGAAATTCGGTACTGTACTTGCGGTGAGGGCACACAAACAAACTGATAATGTTTTGCCAGTCGCAGCCACATGTCCCAATCTTCAACGAAGCGGAGCGACACATCAAACCCACCGGTTTCCAGCAAAGCCTGTTTCAGAATTAACGGGTTTGAGCCACTTTCAATAAAATCGACCAGCAGCAATTTTGCATAGACGTGACCGTTAGCGCTCAGGTAGCTGCCTCGCCGCAAAAAATGGTCAGATTCATCGATCGAGTGTGTCCAACTGTAGGCAACAGCAGCGTCAGGATTTGCCTGTAGCGCCTGGAACTGCGCTTCCAGCTTATCGGGTGTCCACAGGTCGTCGGCATCCAGAAACGCAACGTACTGACCCGCTGCATGACCGATACCTCGATTGCGGCTGGCAGATGAGCCAGCGTTTGGATAAGAAAAAACTTGAATGCGGGTGTCTAAGAAACTTTGTGCTATGGCTAATGTGGCATCCTGTGAGCCGTCGTCAATAATAATTAGCTCCCAATCTGTGAAGGTTTGGTTTAACACAGAGGCGATCGTCGCCCTGATAGTTGCAGCGCTATTAAAAGCTGGAATCACAACAGAAATTTGAGGCATAGGTAGCTGCACGATTGAACAGAAACTTTCTCAGCTATGGAAGTTGCATCGGCTCAAGACGAATATACCCATTCAACGAATTTAGATTTGAGAGTTCTTTAAATTTTGAGAACAAGAACTGCGCCTGAGCAGGCAAGCCGATGATGACCACGGTTTTGAAAAGGAGTTTGATTAGAACTCTTCGCCGCAACAGGCTGGGGTCATGTCTGAGCATACGCCAAAGAAATTGAGCGGCAATCCAGCCGTTAGTTCTGCTGGCAGGATCGTTGAGAATTCTAAACAAAGCAGACTTATAAAAGTTGGCAATACTGTGATTTAGCAGCACTGGTGAAAGCGGCTGTAAAGATTTTGCAAACGCTTGCTTTCTGACCTGTAAACTGGTTGCCTCTAACCGTCTCAAATTGGTTGACATTGACGTGCGAGAGAGGCGATACAGCACCAGCGGCGCAGGAACCGCCACAAATGGGTAACGTGCCGCCAAGCGCAAGTACAGATCGTAATCCTGGCTGGCGGTCAGCGATTCGTCAAAGCCATTGATTTCGAGCAGAGCGCTTCGATAAATCAGCGGATTGGAGCCGCTCACGACAAAGCAAACGAGCAGAAGTTTCGCGAAGACATTGCCGTTTGCGGTGATATGGCAGCCCTGGCGCAAAGCCTGTCCTGACTCGTCGATCGAATCAGTCCAGCAGTAAGCAACTTTTGCTTCGGGACAGGCTTTTAATGCCGTCAGTTGGGCAGACAGCTTCTCAGGCAACCAGAGGTCATCGGCATCTAAAAAGGCAACGAATTCGCCGGTTGCCTGCGCCAAACCTCGATTGCGAGCAACTGCGCCTCCAGCATTTGTGTAAGAGAATAATTTAATGCGAGGGTCATCAACTGCGGCAACGATCGCCGCTGTGGCATCTGTAGAGCCATCGTCAACGACAATCAGCTCAAAATCTGAGCAGGTTTGCTTTAAGGCAGAGTCGATTGATTCTCGAATTGTTTTCTCAGCGTTGTAGGCTGGAATAATCACAGAGATTAGCGGCATTGCACCTGAGATTTCTAATTGAAAATGCGAGTCAAGAAAGTTTTTGCATCTATGTCGATCGAGTCACATGAACAGTTTAAGCATGAGTCTTTAAAATTTCTCCGATGAAACTGGAGTTTGAAAACGCTTTCGTAAATAGTAGAATACGCTCATCATACTTCCCCAGAAAAAAGACATTTCGCAGGCAGCAATCAGATCAGTTTTTAACTGTCCTCGATGTTTAATGAAATGAAAAATCACCCGACGCAAATTGCCCAGCAGCGTTCTTAAAACAATCAGCGGTTTTTGAGGACGAGTGGCATTAATCATGCGGAGCTGACAGGTCGCTAACCCACAGCCTTGCGCGAGCGCCAGCAAATACGCTCGCTCTAGCCGCTGGCGGGGAATTTGGTGGTCTGTTTGCAGCGCGGGATTGTACCAAATCTGCCACCCGGCTTTGTGCAGATAGAGCAGCGGCTCATAATCATCGCCCTGAATCAGCAGTCCTGGCAGCTTGCCCGTCAGAGTCGGACGGGCAGGAACACTGTCGAGCCAGGCTTGTCTGCGAACCACTAACGCGGCGGCTGGTGGCAACTGTAGGCGATCGGGATTGAAGCAAATCGGCTGCGGTCCGTGTTCGCGAATTGCCAGAAACCCCTGAATTTGCCGAAAATTTGCGGGCGGTTCGACTTCAAAGCTGCCGTGAATCTGACCGCCAAACGCTCCGGCTTGCGGATACTGCTGCGCGAACGCATCGGCGGCAGCAACCCAATCGGGCGCAGGCAAGTTATCGTCATCTAAAAAGCCAATCAGCGCTCCCTGGGCTTCTCGCACCGCTCGCTGTCGCGCATAAGCCGCGCCTTGCTCAGGCTCGAAGCAATAGCGTAAAGGGCAAACCGTCCAGCCTGTCTGATAGGTCTGGACGACCTGTGCGGTGTTGTCTGTGCTGTTGTTGTCAACGATCAAAATTTCCCAGGTCGCAGGCGGATTGATTTGAGTCCGCAGCCGATCGAGCAGCAGGGGCAATCGCTTTGCGCCGTTATAGGTGGGAATGGCGACAGTGAAATCGATCGACATAGGCAAGGCAGAGAAGCGTGAGTTGGTTTAGTGGGAGACTGAATCCACATCAGCCGCGAGCAAGCGGTCGCGTTTGTCGCTGAGATAGCCGTTTTTCCATAAATAGAGCGGACTGAGCAAACTGCTGACAAAAAGCTGTAGTTCGCAGGCTGCTGCTAAATCTCGTTGGAGGTTGATATGGTGTTTGCACAAGTGAAGCACAATTTTGCGGAGGTCGTTGACGGTATATGCCACCAGCAGCAGCGGTCGCTGATGATGCTTAACGCTCAACATGCGGGTGACAAAGCGACTGTAGCCGATGCCGCGAAAAAACGGAATCAGATAGGCGCGCTCTAACCGCCGCTGGGGAATCTTGTGGATGACTTCCATTTCAGGGTTGTACCAGATCTCCCAATCGGACTGCTGAATGTAAGAGAGCACCTCCAGGTCTTCGCCTGTTAGCATATTGCCCGCTACCCTGCCGCTTAATATCGTGTGGGGCGGCACACAGGTGAGCCAGGCTTGCCGACGCACGACCAAACCTGCTGAAGGGGGCAGCAGCTTTTTTTGCGGCTCATAGCGCAGCGGCAGCGAACCTCGTTCGGTAATTGCCAGGAAGGGAATCAGGCGATCGAAGTTGGGCGGTGGGTCAACCTCAAACTGAGCGTGAATCTGGCTGCCATATGCCCCGGCTTGGGGATGTGCCAGCGCGAAAGCATAGGCAGCCGCAACCCAGGTCGGCTCTGGCAGATTGTCGTCATCAAGAAAGCCAATTAAGTCGCTTTGAGCTTCGGCAACGGCACGCTTGCGGGCAAATGCTGCGCCCTGCCTCGGCTCAAAACAGTAGCGAATGGGATGAGGAGCGTCACTCTGGTAGCGCTGGACAACGCTGGCGGTGCCATCCTGACTGTTGTTATCAACAACAATGATTTCCCAGTCAAAGGCGGTGTTGATTTGCGATCGAAGTCGTTCTAAAACTTCGGGCAACCGCAGCTCACCGTTATAGGTTGGAATAGCGACTGTGAAATTCACCATACGACGCACCTTGACAGCGCAGAGGCTAGCCGGAAACCGTTTCTCCCAGGATATTACTTCAAAGAGATTAAAGTTATTGTGAATCTACCAGATTTCTCAGCCGTTGTCTAAAATACCAAAAGCGAGAGGAACCGCGAATTCCTCTCGCCGGACTGGTGGCATCGTCTCAGTGCATCTTTATTTAGTGATGTTTCCCCAACAGTTTGTCTCGTAGGTGTTTGATGCGATCGCGCAGTTTGGCGGCCTCCTCAAACTCTAGCTTTTTCGCAGCTTCTTTCATTTGAGCTTCGAGCTGCACGATCAGGTCAGGAATGTTTTCCAGCGGCAGATCATCCACCTGCTCATAAGCCACCTCAAGCTCCTGCGCGTTGAGCCGACGTGAGACTTCCAAAAACGACAGAATCGAGTTGTTGGATTTCTTAACGATCGGCTGCGGCGTGATGCCGTGCTTTTCGTTGTACTCAAGCTGAATGGCGCGACGGCGCTCTGTTTCGCTGATTGCCTTTGCCATACTGTCGGTCAGATTGTCGGCATAAAGAATTGCCTGTCCCTGCACATGGCGGGCGGCGCGTCCGATCGTCTGAATCAGCGATCGTTCTGCCCGCAAAAATCCTTCTTTGTCGGCATCGAGGATGGCGACCAGCGAAACTTCGGGCAAGTCCAGCCCTTCGCGCAGCAGGTTTACGCCAATCAGCACGTCAAACGTGCCTTCGCGCAGGTCTTGCAGGATCTCAATGCGCTCGATCGAGTTAATTTCTGAGTGCAAATAGCGGACGCGCACATTATGCTCTTGCAAATATTCGGTCAGGTCTTCTGCCATGCGCTTGGTCAGCGTGGTCACCAGCGTCCGCTCGTTTCGCAGCACCCGTTCGCGAATTTCGCCCAGCAAATCGTCAATCTGTCCTTCCGTGGGACGCACGAAAATTTCGGGGTCAACCACGCCGGTCGGACGAATCACCTGTTCGACGACGCGCCCTTCGGAAATTTCTAGCTCCCAATCGCCAGGAGTCGCCGAGACAAACACACACTGAGTCACCTTTTGCCAGAACTCTTCAGCTTTCAGCGGGCGGTTGTCAGCGGCGCTGGGCAGGCGAAAGCCGTGATCAATTAACACCATTTTGCGCGATCGATCGCCGTTATACATGCCGCGAATTTGCGGCACCGTGACGTGAGACTCGTCGATCACCAGCAGCCAGTCCTCAGGAAAGTAGTCGAGCAAACATTCTGGCGGCGATCCGGGCTGTCGCCCTGCTAAGTGACGCGCATAGTTTTCCACGCCGTTGCAGTAGCCGACTTCGCGCAGCATCTCCAGGTCATAGCGGGTGCGCTGCTCAAGCCGCTGTGCCTCTAGCAGTTTGTTGTCTCGCTCTAATTCTTCGAGCCGATCGCGCAATTCCTGTTCGATCGCGTCACACGCTTCTTGCAGGCGATCGTCGGGTGTGACAAAGTGGCGCGCTGGATAAACGTTGAGGGCATCCATGCTTTGCAGCGTTTCTCCGGTGATCGGGTCGATGTAGCGAATCGCATCGATTTCATCGCCAAAAAACTCAATGCGAATCAGCCGGTCTTCGTAAGCCGGACCGATCTCCAGCACATCGCCTTTGACCCGAAAGCGTCCCCGTCCGACATCGAGATCGTTGCGCTCGTACTGCACCGAAGCGAGATCGCGCAGAATCTGCCGCTGATCGACTTCCATGCCGACGCGAAAGGGAATCGAAGCATTCAAATACTCTGAGGGAATTCCCAACCCGTAGATGCAGCTAATCGACGCGACCACAATCACATCCTGGCGCTCAAACAGCGATCGGGTTGCCGAGTGCCGCAGCATGTCGATTTCGTCGTTGATCGAGGCAGTCTTGGCGATGTAGGTATCGGTCACGGGAATGTATGCCTCTGGCTGGTAATAGTCGTAATAGCTGATGAAGTATTCAACGGCGTTGTCTGGAAAAAACTCTCGCAGCTCGTTGCACAACTGTGCCGCCAGTGTTTTGTTGTGCGCCAGCACCAGCGTCGGCTTGCCGATATTTTGAATGACTCGCGCCATCGTATGGGTCTTGCCCGTGCCCGTCGCGCCGAGCAAGGTCTGGAAGCGATGATTGGCTCTTAGGCTCTGAGTCATTTGGGCGATCGCTAGGGGCTGGTCTCCAGTCGGCTCAAAGGGAGCCTGGATGTGAAATTCTGTCATCGTCGCAGCCGGGGGTTAGAAAGCAGTGGACTCCAATTTCTATGATGACGGATTCGTTGCCAGTCGCTGTGAGCAGTTAGCCAACCGCCAACCGCCGATCGCCAATTGCTAACAGCCGATCGTCCCCAAATGTCGAGCCAACCGTTAAGCTTTTAGTGAGCCGTTTGGCGATCGTGCTGAAGCATGGAATTATGAACTCAGCAAAACCTGATTGTGTTTCAACTCTCTACTCCCTCCAGTGACTCAAGCCTCTCAGCCTTACTCTAACCATCAGTCAGCTTTAGCCCCGTCAGCCGCGTCGAGCGCGATGGTTGATTCTGAAGCTGCTGAGCCATTGCCAGCAGACTGGACAAAGCGCCCGGAAGCCGTGATCCTGATTTTGTTTGCCACCCTGCTGGTGCTGTGGCAGATATATCTGGATCTGTCAGAGATTGACGTGGAAAATTCGCTCTCGGGCAGAAAACTGGCTCAAAGATTAGGAGTCAGCTACAGCACGATCGCCCGTCGCCGAGAGCAAGCCAGCTTTGGCGAGTGGAGCAAAAGCCTCGACCCCGATGGCATCGCCTGGGTCTACAGCGACGGTCGGTTTATGCCGCTGTTTTAGTGGCTCTGAGGTTGCACACAGATCGATCGCCCTAAGGCAGCTTATAGCTGGCAACGCGAATTATCAGCTCGCCTTGCTGTGGGTCACGGGTGAAGATAAAGGCTCCATCCTGGGTTTCTCCTCCCGATAGAAAATCAACTTGCTGTTCGCCAGATTCAGCGACTTCTCCATCGATCGTCAGCTCAGCGATCACCTGCACCGATTCAGCGGTGCCGCCGCCGGAGTTGATGACCTGGAAAGGTATGTAGAACTGTCCGGCTGCCTGACGCGTCTCAGCACTGCGCGTCACTGAAAGCTCAGGTGGCTGGTGATGACGTTTGCCAACCCACAGTGAGCACACCAGCCCGACGATGCCTGCCAGAATCAGAGAGGCAATACTAAACGTTACCCACTCTGCGATCGATCGCGGGGGTTTCTGCGCCTGACGATCCTGGTTCTGGGGTGCCTCAAATTGACTCATACTGCCAACCTCCCTGCGGCACCACCGACCGCAGCAGGCAATCCTAAAATCAAGGTGTAGCGCAGCCACATCGTCCAGGGGTCATCGAAGCTGAGCTGCTGAAAAAACCACAGCATAAAGGCGGCTGCAATCAGTGCCACAAGATATGACATCACCGTTTCACTTAAAGGACGTTGAAAAATGCCCTGCTGCTGTAGCCGCCTTGGCTGCTTGGCAAAGTTTGCTTCAAACACAATGCCATAAGAAATCAGCAGCGAAGCCGCAATCATTGCCAGCAGCCAGGGGGCAGAAATCGCAGCCGCCAGCATGGGAATTTCGTCAGTCGGCGAGATGTTGAAGGCAATAATGGTTGAGCCAATCAGCGTGGCACCGATGTCTGCGAGTGTGGCGTTGAGTTGGTCATCCTGCGGCTGCGCAGTGTGATCGCTACGGTTATCCGTTCCTTCTCGCGAACCGCTGAGAAACTGATTTGCCAGGGCAACGCCCAGCGCGAAGGGAACGCTCTCAAACAGCACTTTTCCCAGCGCTTCATCCAGGGGAACGTCAGGGGTAATTTCTCGCAGCAGCAGCAGCACGATCGCCGTACAAATCAAGCCGAGCGCGATCGTCTCGATAGTGTCCATCAAGGCATCGCTGGCTTTGATAGATTTGGTTTTGCGAAATCCGGCAGTGCGATTGAGCAGGAAGATGACGATAAACGTGGAAACGATCGCCACCAGCATAATTGGCGGAGTGACAAATGAGCCGATCCACCACACCTCCATTGTGTAAAGTAACGGAATGCCAAACAAAAAACCGCCGCAGGCACCGCGCACCAGATCGTCCAATTCGCTCATCCAAATCGATTTACGCTGCCTTCTGGTGGTTGCCATAACGCTCAAGCATTCCCTTCCAGGGTTTCGATGCCTTGATTTCGCTGCTGGAAATCCAGGGCGCGTCATCCACAGGATTCTGGCTGGAACGAATCACAGCCCCTGGAGGTTTATTAGTCTATGACGGTTTTTGGGCAGACTCAATCGCTCTTAAGAGATAAACCGGTCTGCTGAGGGTCAGGCATTCTCGCCTCGATCGCCGCGAGGTCTGGTTTGCAGGATGTTTGCCGGAGAGCAGGTGCTCTCACACATCGGATGGCAAAATTGACTGCAACCCTGCGGTTTTTCCATTTATCCTGTGCTATGATTATTAATCGTGGATTGGGCGGGTCGGTGCCCGAGTGGTTAATGGGGGCGGACTGTAAATCCGCTGGCTACGCCTACGCTGGTTCAAATCCAGCCCGGCCCATCCACGAAAGCAAAAATGAAGGATAAGCGAGGAAATACTTCCCTTTTTATCCTTCAGTTCTGCAATTTGCCCGTGTGGCTCAGTGGTAGAGCACACCCTTGGTAAGGGTGAGGTCACGAGTTCAATCCTCGTCACGGGCTTTTGGATGTAGAGCGATGCTTTGTCTTTAGCAATTGACTGGTTTGAGATTTGCGGCTACGCTCGGCTGTTAACCATTTACCTGGTTTTCATCAAGAATCTCTTGCTCAAACTGAAACAGGTCTGTGTCAGATAGGTCAACAATTGCTCGTACCCAATGCACATCAGGAGAACCGAACGTTTCGACGCGAGTGAAGTTTTCAATGCGACGATCGCTGCTGGAATTCATCAGCGGTTTGTCGATGCGGAAGTAGTGGCTGTCGCCGTGCACCAGCACAACCGGCTGCGGACTGAAACTTAAGGTTTCTGCTTCCAGGGCGGCAATGAAATCGTTAAAAGCAAGGCGTTCTGGGGCATCTGCTGCCAGGTCAAACTGAGGATTGCCGTGAATGATCAACACGACTGCCGCTGCCTGCTGTTGGTTTGCCAGGGCAAACGAGTCCTGCATCCAGGCTAAGTCAGCGGTGTTGCGCTCTCGATATTCAGCATCTGCCTCAGGCGTGCGACCAAAGTTGTTGTTGCTGCCGGTGACGTTCATTCCCACAAACAGAACATTGTTTTGCCACCAGCGAATATTCTCGCGAAACTGGCGGTATTGCGGCTGGTCGCTTTGACGAGTCAAGCGAAGGGTTTGCTGCCCCAGACTCTCATTGTTTGAGAAGAACAACGATCGCAGTTTTGCCAATCGTTCGATCGGGTCGTAGCTGCCGTTGCTCTCGCGATGGCAATCAGTCCATTCGTTATCGCCCGGAACCAGCACAAACGGATGGGCAGAGGTTTGAAACAATGCCTTGCGCTGTTCAAACTGCGCGTCGCTGCACAAAGCCGCGCCACTTTTGATATCGCCATCGTGAATCACAAATGCCAGGTCAGCCTGATTCATCGCTGACATCAGATGCGAAAATTTGACTTCCTCTTCAGCAGAGTAGGGCAAATCACCGATTAAGCCAAACTCAAATCGGGCAGTGGGCAGGGGTGTTGGTGCTTCTGTGGAGTGAGCAATGTTGAATGAGCCAATCAACGCGACCCCAATCAGCAGTGATATCCAAAAAGAGCGCAGGAAAACAACTCGCTTCGATCGAGCAGGCGATCGACTGAGTGACGGCTGCGATTGGTTCATAAGAGATGCATTCATGGTTCAGAGAGTTTACGGTAAAGTGCGTCGCTGCCGTACACCTTAAATTAACCTCAAAATTTGAGGGCAGCAATTGAGCGATCGAGGAGTGCTCAGCCACAGATGCATCGATCGCTGGCTCAAATCTGAGAAATGCTTAAGTGTAAATTGCGAACCATTAGGCTTTGTTGCATGATTGAGAACTGGGACAAATCCAGCCTAAACTTCATTGAGATTAAGCTTTCACTTCATCGCTATCAGGCTTAGCAACATCGATCAGGCGATTAAGCGCAGCACACTTGATGAATCACTCCGCTGCCTGATTGTCAAACTTCCGACTCATCAGATGACCACCCAAGATCACCTTGAACCGAAACAGCGGCGTTGCTGCCAATGACCGACGATGATAGTGGCTATCTCGCTTGCATTTCTTGCGTCCATGCTTGCGGATGTAACGCAGATTCTCATCTCTGGCATGAGGCGGAGCTTTGTGGTTGCCGTGCTGCCGAATGACAGCATCTTTACCAGGGGGAATCCCAGCCTTTGCCTGGCGCTGGGCAATCTGGTCATCGCAATTTCGCTGCTCATAAGCACCATCGCTCGAAACCTGTTCAATGGTTCCTTCGATTTGACGAGCTATGGTTATTTGTGGTGTATGAGAAAAGGAGAAGAAAAGGCGTATCCTGCTCAATAGCAACAAAGTTCAAGCTAGGAATACACCCTGAGCTAAGCTCACCTGATTGCGTTCAAAACACCAGCGATAACTGAATCATTCAGCGATGCGTTGACTCAATGAGTGAGGCAAGGAGCCAGACAAATGATTGCTCAAGCCGTCGAAGCTGAAATCGCGACGTTTTTGCAGCAATATCAGACTCTCGCATGGGCGCATTTAATCGTTAGGGGAGTACAAAAAGCTACCATCGCTTCTTAACAAAATAATGCGCTACTTACTTCCAGTCACGCTCCAAGCCCGCAGTAATGTGTCTACGCAGTCTTGGACATAATCAAGCCGCTCTTGGGGCGATAGGGGTTGTTTGAGTCCAAGCTGAACTTTGACTAACTCAAAACTTTGCCACATCGCAATGAGCTGATCCGCAGCCCAGTCAGGGCGTGAAATTACCAATGGCTGTGCAGTTGTAGCTTGATGGAGTAAACCGGCAAGTGCAGCATAGATGGTTGCAGGACCTGCCTCGAAAAATTGACACACCAATTGCGGATGTTGGGGTGCGACACTCATCATAAGTTGGTTGAATCGGATGACTTCTGGACGGGTGATGAAATCGAGAAAGGTCATCCCAAACTGAATCAACGTCTGTCGCAGATCCTCAAACGTAAGCGGTAATTGTGTCAACAAGTGACTCATTTCGGCGATTTCTCGCTCAACGAACGCTTTGAACAGCGTGTCTTTATCGTTGAAGTGACCGTATACTGTCATTTTTGACACACCCGCAGTTGCAGCAATCCCCTCGATGGTCACCGCCTCAAATCCTCGCTCAAAGAAATGAGTACGAGCTGCTTCCAGAATCGCCATTCGCTTTTCTTGATCTTTGGGTCGTCCCAAGGGTGCAGACTGCTTCTTGTCTCGATTCATCGGCACAGTTGCCTTTACCTCGTCAATTCAAAATTCTTTTCCTAGCATAGCTTTACTGGACGCAAGCGTATAGTTTATTCTAATTACTGGACGCAGGCGTATAGAATTAATGAGCAGGAATTCAAATGGCGATTTTAGTTACCACTCCGACAAGCAAGATTGGTAGTGCTTTGGTGTCGCTGCTGACGAAACAAGGCATTGATTCAAGGCTTGGGGCACATACCGTTGAAAAGGCACAGAAACTCTTTCCTGAAGCAGATATTGTTGCTCTAGATTTGAGCGATACGGTCAGCATCAAGGGGGCACTTGATGGCGTAACCCGTCTCTATCTTGCTCCCCCACGCGAGGATTCTCCGGTTGCTCCTCTACTACAGACAATAGAATTCGCAAAAGCCGCAGGCGTAAAGCGAATTGTGTTGGGAGCATGTCACCTTTGTAGTGAGTAGAAATGCTTAAGAGATTGAGGCACTGGAAACTATAGGCGGCATCGGTCAGAATCAGATCAATCTACTCTGCC
>Ga0224723_1001002_pt1 | contig 17945 bp, 17 predicted proteins | sample Balambano_FR2_Me_FD_161647 | JGI IMG/M metagenome (GOLD analysis project Ga0224723, IMG submission 161647) | Freshwater sediment microbial communities from Lake Towuti, South Sulawesi, Indonesia - Balambano_FR2_MetaG | ecosystem: Environmental > Aquatic > Freshwater > Lake > Sediment | place...
GAGTAGTGCGTTCTAGGGATTCCAGGACTTGAAGGATGTTGAGGGCAGCGCGGTAGCCTTCAGCAACCAGATCTTGGTAGTCCTGGGTGTGGTCGAGGGTGGCGTCATAGAAATCGGTGTTGAGCAAGCCTAGAATGCCCAGCACGCCATTGAGTTGGGAACGAATTTTGTAGGAGGTTTCGCGCAGCACCCTGGCTTCCAGCAGCCGAGCGGAGGAGCCAGGGGCCGGTTGAGGCTGCTCGGCAAACTGCATGGCGTAGAGGGCTGCATAGTGCTGCCCCTTGGCCAGCAGCGTGTGATGGTTGCCAACTTCGACCACGCGGCCTTTTTCTAGCACGGCGATTTGATCAGCCTTGTGCACGGTGGAAAGGCGGTGGGCAATGATCAGGGTAGTGCGATCCTGGCTGAGGTCATCGATGGCCTGCTGAACCAGGCGCTCGGAGAGGGTGTCGAGGGCGCTGGTGGCTTCGTCCAAAATCAGGATTTCGGGATTTTGCACCAGGGCGCGGGCAATGGCCAACCGCTGACGCTGCCCGCCCGAAAGGAGAATGCCGCGATCGCCAATCATCGTCTCGTAGCCTTGAGGCAGCTTGAGGATAAACTCTTCAGCATTAGCTCGACGGGCCGCCTCCATCACCTCATCATCCGTAGCCTGGGAGTAGCCATAGCGAATGTTGTCTTTGACCGATGCGTTGAACAAAAACGTGTCTTGGCTGACAATTCCCAAACGGCGACGGAAGGTTTTGATGTCAAACTCCTTCAGGTCAATGCCATCAATTTCGATGCAGCCCTGGGTAGGGTCATAAAAGCGCGGCAGCAGGTCGGCCAGGGTAGACTTGCCAGCCCCCGACGCTCCTACCAAAGCGAGGGTTTGGCCCTTCGGTAGGGTTAAATCTACATCCTGTAAAGCCCAGCTATCGGCCCTGGGGTAGCGAAAGGTGATGTGGTTAAAGCGAATTCCCTGGCTGAGGTTAGAAAAAGGTCGGTGGCCGGAGGTCATAAAGGGCTTGTTGTCGCGGTTGAGGAAACCAGCCAAAACCTCAGCACTGGCAGAATTGCTGGCTAACTGACTGCGACTGCTATTCAGTTGCCCAATAAAGGGCAGCAAACGAAACAGCACCACCAGGTAAATCAAAATAATTGACGAAAAAGACTCTAGCTGACTGGCAAATAGCAATCGACCCGCCATCACCAGCGAAATAAAGGCCAGAATACTCAACATTTCATTGAGCGGGCCAATACCAGCAAATACCGTTTGAGACTTAAACTCTGCCGCTTCTCGCTGACGAATTAGGTGATTAAGGGTGGCCAATTCGCGGTCTTCGCTAGCACTAGATTTTACCAACCGAATACCTGATAACACCTCAATGGTGCGACTAGAAAGTGCAGCGGCGGCTTTAGAAAGTTGCTGTCCAAAGGCCTTAGCTTTGTTGATTGACATCTGGTTAGCCAATGCCACCAACATCATCAGCAACACAGAAACTACCGTTAATTGCCAGGAAATCACAATCAAAATTCCCACAAAAACCAGGATGGTAATGGTCAATGTAGCGATGCGATCTAGGGTTCTCACAGCTACAGCGACTCGCCCAACCTCAGTATTCAGATAATTCATCAAGTCGCCTAACCGGACATTGGCATGGTAGTCTAAATCCACATCCAAAAGTAGTTGCAACCCCTCCTTGCGGAGGGCATAGACGTAGGAATGACTAAGCAAATTAGCAATGATCGATCCTCCGTAGGTAGCTGCATTTTTAAGGAGCAGCACACCAAGCAGAAATGCCGTCATAGCCAGGGCACGACGACCTTCCGGCAGTCCCTCAAACATGGAGAATAAGGGTCTTAATACAGGTGGAAAGTTAGCCGTGCTGAGAATATCCTGCCCTAGTAAATCTAAAATCAGAGGGATAATTAAGGTGATGCCAATGCCATTAAAAATTGCCCCTGATAGCCCAAAGACAATGGACAGAAAAAATAAACCAGGGGATTTTCTAGCAATACTAGTCAGTAAACGGTTGGCACTCATAGACATTCTCAGACCTTACGTTTCAGACCGACAATTAAACCGACAACTGGGCTAAAATATCCTGCAGTTGGGTGGCCATAGCGTCCAGGCTGTAGAACTGGCAGCATCGCTCCCTGGCTTTTTGCCCTAAGCGTTGGGCCTGGGGCCAGTCGGCAAAAATTGCCTCAAGCTGGTTGGCCAGGTCAGCGGGAGAATCGGGCGTGGCCAGGTAGCCGGTGTCGCCCAAAATAGTGGGAATATCCCCAACCCGAGTGGCCAGAATGGGCTTTGCCATGGCCATGCCGTCAGTCAACTTGAGGGGAAACTGGGCCAGGGCAGCGGGGGTATGGCGTTGGGGGACGGCGATGACGTGGGCGGCGGCCACCACCGCAGGCATTTGCTCGGCAGGCACCCCTGGCAGTTGCACTATCCACTGGCCCCAGTGGGCGGCAAGCTGCTGGTCGTAGTCATCGTAGGGACTGCCCCCCACGATGACCAGGCGGATATCGGGCTGGTTGAGCTGGGCGATCGCCGTTAGCAAATCCTCCAAACCCTTGTAAGGCCGAGGCGCACCGGGAAACATCACCACCCGATAGTCGGCCAGCCCCAAACGACGGCGACTTGCCTCTGGGTCATAGCGGCTGGGGTCAAACAGCTCTACATCCTTGCCGTTAGGAATGCAGGTGCCGCCAAACCGGGCCTGCAAAAACTGAGTGTGGGTGGTGACGTGGTTGGCGTAGGGCACCCATCGCTCTACCTGCCTCAGGTAAAAGGGGTGATCCATCTGGCGCAGGGCACCATCTGGCTTGAGCAGGTCACGCCCCAGTTGCCGCATAGAAGGACGATAACGCCACTCGTCGCCGCCGTGCCAGCTAAGCTCCCAATCATCAATATCCAAGACAACCGGTTTGCGATGCCGGAACCGATGCAGCAGAGCCAACCCAAAGCTGCTGGGCTTGAGCTTGTAGGCGTAGATGATATCGCCTCGGAGTTGGGAAAATAGAGCTTGAACTGGCTTCATTCCCCACTGGAGAGAGGTGATGGGAATGGCCCGAATGGAAATATCAGTTTGGGTGGTGAGGATGTGGCGATCGCTGGTGAACCCGACAATGTCTACCCCATAGCCAGCCCGTTGTAGTGCCTGGGCCAGCAAGAAAGGTCGTACCGCACCACCCCAGCGCCCGGCACCCTGTTGAGATAAGTCACTGGCCAGGATGGAAACCGTGGGAAGAGGCAACGTTGATGCGGCCTGACCTGAAGCCAGTCGGTCTGGAGTAGAGGCGGCGCAATGGAACTCTGACCGGGGGCGGTTGTCCAGCATGGGATTACCAGGGCTTGGCTAGACGAGGGGAACAGTGGTAAGCACCTATAGCGTGCCCATCTTAGCTGCGGGTCTTAAGGTCTAGGGAATTTTGATGAATTAGGGCTAGATGCTATAGCTCCCAACACCCCACACTTATCAAACGAGCATCACCTCGCAACTTCTACAACGCATCAATGCCACCATCTTTTTTAACAGACAGATGTGGAAACTATACGAAATAGAAATCTTTGTTGTGCTGCTATAAGAGGCTATTTACAAAGTAGGGTTTACCGAACCTTGAGACGATGAGTACGGCATAGGGTCAAAGTCGGCGAGCGTAGCGGGTGACGGTGATGTTGTCCTCAGCCTATGCAACGGATGTCAGTGATGCAGAATGGGCCATTCCGGCCCCCTTATCCATTTGGTGCGTTGCGTACTCCCCAAATGCTGCCGAACTGAGATCAATAGACATAGCAAGAAGAAGCAAGCAGAAAAACAAAAGAGCAGTGGCTTCAGCTGGCGATCACTACTCTAGATACTGAAATCCCTGTTCACCTTTCAATTTCCCATCGAAGCTTACGGTTTCTGTGCAACCTGCCTGTCGAGATACCGCTCCAATCAAGTAGTCAGAAAAATCAGCTTTGCCCTGCTTATATCGCTGTAGGGCTTGGCCAACTAGCGACATCCATATCTGCAAGGGTGGCTGGCCGGATATCAGGCCGATGCAGGATGCCGGATAGGGTTTCTACAGCAACATTGAGGGAAAAGATTTTTACCTGGCCGTCTTCGTCAATTACGAACTCGACTCTGCTACCGCCGGTCAGCTTGAGATGCTGTCGAATTTTTTCTGGCAGGATAATTTGTCCAGTATCAGTAACAGTGGTGCTAAGCATGGTTACAAAGGCTGAAGAGGACTTCCTTCTATTTTAGTCAAGCTAGTCAACTAATACGAAATAGAATGAAGCTGTACAGTCTGAAAGGCTAAAACTCTTCAATCACAGGCTTTCTAGGTTCTGACCTAGCCTATCCTCATGGATAGTTGGTATAAGCTCGAGCAAAGCAGTACTAGCTTTATGGCTTCTGAATATCCAGGTTGATGAAATTTTCTTAAACTATTCGACGAATAAGGCGGAAGCTATCACCAACTCGCTGGAACGAGAATTCCTAAACATTAGTGATGTTTTCTTTACGTGAATTATAAGTCTTTAGCGCTACCGTCACCAATATAGGAAGCGGTTTCAATCAACTCATCAAGTTTATTTTCTAAATATGCCAGCGCTCTTGGTGCTGAAAAATCGCCGTGATAATGATGCACTGATTTAACAGAACCATCCTGATACTCTACTCGAATATCACAGGAAGCTTGGCATGTAATTCCACGTTCACTGTAGAAGCATCAAGGGATTGAAAGTTAGCATTATGCAAAGCTTTCTCAATCTCAATTACTCGAGAAATTGGTATAGACCATACAGCAGGGCCAGTAACGTCTACAAAATGCTCTCCAAGCCACTCAACCCTGCCGTCTTCAAAAACATTGACGTCATAGACAGGACAGGTACCGTAACACATACCACGACTAAAGACTAACTTACGGATTTTGGGAAAGTTATTACACACTATTTCTGCCAAAAGAATACTTTGTATTGCCGATTTAAGGTATGTACTGTTGAAGAAATTCAGGACAAGCCGCCCAGAAAATGGGATATACCTCTATATCGAACCACAACAAGTTCAAAGCTACGCCTTCACAGGTAAGAAAGCTAGCTAACGTTCCTGTTGAGCGGCGGCAGATAACCTTGAACTCAGCACCAACAGCTCTCAACCGCCCGCTGCACTTGAATTGTTATGCTGCCTTGCACCGCGGAACTGATGTGGACGATACAATGTGGGATAACTAGTTTGGGAGGGGAAAATGGTTCAAACGACAGAATACCTTTATGTTGTGCAAGATGATGAGATTCTACACGGAGAACCTATCATCCGAGAAACCCGTACACCTGTCAGAGCAATTGTTGAAACTTGGCGGCTGGGTGTGGCACCTGAAGAAATTCCCAAAGGGATGCCTCATCTGACATTAGGACAGGTCTTTGGAGCATTAACGTATTACAGTGACCACCAAGAGGAAATTAATCATTACATTGCACGAAACCGCATTCCTGATGAGTTAATTGATCCATTAGTTAGAGATCTGTGAACAGTTTATTTATTTGCTTGTACTTAGATGAAGATGTCAATGTTTTGGTAGCTGACTTACTTCGCGCAAGAGGCTTTGATGTCATAACTGCACGCGATGCAAGACAGCTTCATGCAACTGATGCAGAACAACTTGCTTATGCTGTAAGTCAAGCAAGAACTTTGGCAACTCACAATAGAACTGATTTTGAGGAACTTGTTCAGAGTTACTTTGATTCAGGGCAGACGCACTACGGCGTAATCTTTGCTGTTCGTCGTCCTCCTCAAGAGATTGCACAACGATTGCTTGCTATTCTCAATCACATCACTGCGGACGAGATGCACAATCAAGTGCGGTATATTTAGGGCAACTGTCTGCCGTCAATCCTAAAAAACTATCTCATCATTGCTCTCAAGCTTGTTCTAGCCTAAACGCCAACAGGTAAGCTTTCGGTAGTGCCTTCACCAAAGACTAAGCGGCATAACGGTCGTGTTCAGCGGCGGCAGATAACTTTTCGGTTCCTACAGATAGCCTCTATTCCGTCCGCTGCAACACGGTTGTTATGCGGTGTTCAAGTGCGTTCCCAGCGAAATTTCCGTTCAGACTCTTGGATGGGCACGTCGTTGATGCTGGCAAATCGACGCATCATCAGACCGTTTTCCGCGAACTCCCAGTTTTCGTTGCCATAGGAGCGATACCAAAACCCTGAATCATCATGCCACTCATACTCAAATCGCACGGCAATGCGATTCTCCATAAAACACCAGAGTTGCTTTTTCAGGCGATAGTCCAGTTCTTTGGCCCACTTACGTTGCAAGAAGGCTTTAATCTGTTCACGCCCCTGCAAAAATTCCGCCCGATTGCGCCATTCGGAATCCTCTGTGTAAGCGAGGGCAACTTTTTCAGGGTTGCGCGTGTTCCAGGCATCTTCTGCGGCTTGTACTTTGGCTTGAGCCGTTTCCAGTGTAAAGGGCGGTAAAGGTGGTTTTGTTTCCATTATCTGTAATGCTCCTGACTACCATTTCTTGTAGGGGAGGAACTTGCCATTCATCGTGATTTTGACGCGATCGCCCTTGGGATCTTCCTCTTTTTCAATGTCTAAGGTGAAGTCGATCGCGCTCATGATGCCATCCCCAAACTTCTCATGGATCACTGCTTTCATTGGCATTCCATACACCTGCATGATCTCGTAAAAGCGATAGATCAGTGGATCAGTCGGCACAATTGGCCCCAACCCCTTGACGGAAGAATCGGTCAGTTCTGGTACAAGATCGTTGCTCAGCCCCAGGACATGGAGCAACTTACTTGCTTCATCAACGGAGGCGCTGGCTTGACGATAGATCACCGCCGCAATCCACACTTCATCCCGACTGATCGCTTGCTCTAGGTCTGTGAACGTAATCCCTTTTGCTTTTTTAGCGTCTAGGAGTGTTGCTGTAATGGTGGAAAGTTCAGTGCTTGACATGGTTTTCTCCTTTTAATGTGAGATAGATTTTAATGTGAGATAGATTTGATTGTTCTAGCAGTTTGTATCCCTGCATCATCCAGCAAAGGGACTATTTCCGAACGCGGGATTCTTCGACAGCACGGGTTTCATAGGAAAGATGCTGCTCCATCGCGGCTTTCAGCGCGTGATAACCGGGATATTGATCGAGTTCCTCCCGGCGGCGCGGACGCGGAAACGGCACATCTAGCACTTGGGCGATACCCGCCGCTGGTCCGCGTGTCATCATCACAATTTTGTCAGACAACAGCAGGGCCTCTTCAATGCTGTGGGTAATCAGAATCACGGTTTTGCGTTCTTGCTCCCAAATCCGTTCAATTTCATCTTGCAGGAAGCCACGGGTGAGGGCATCCAGTGCCCCGAACGGTTCATCCATCAATAGAATTTGCGGATTAATTGCCAATGCCCTGGCAATGCCCACCCGTTGTTTCATGCCGCCAGAGAGTTCATGGGGATGCTTGGCTTCGGCTCCGCGTAGACCTACTAAGCCAATATAGTCCTGCACAATGGATTTGCGCTTGGCCATCCCCATCCCAGGGTAAACGGTTTCCACCGCAAACTGGATGTTTTCGGCCACCGTCATCCAGGGCATTAGGGCATAATTTTGAAAGACAACGCCACGATCGGGTCCGGGTGCAGAAACTGCTCGATCGTTGATGGTAATTTCTCCCGTACTGGGTTGGGACAAGCCCGCGATAATATTCAGCAAGGTGGATTTGCCACAGCCAGACGGGCCGATGATCGACACAAACTGGTTGGGCGACACTTCCAGGTTAATATCCGCGATCGCCACAAATGACTTTGAGGTGCGCCGCAGCAATTTATCCATTGCACCGGTTCGCCCTGGAAATACCTTGGAGATGTTTTGCAACGACAGATGCGCCGTTGTCGTTTCAAGTGAAGGAAGCATCATTTTAAAAGTAGAGAATTGCATCACTAAAAACCTCGCTAAGACCTCTGTGCTAAGATCTCTGTCCAAATGAGACCCAATTTTGTAGTAAGCCAAACAGTCGATCCATCAATAGCCCCACCAATCCCACAATCAAAATGGCGGTGATAATGCTGGTGATCTTCAAGTTGTTCCATTCATTCCAAACAAAGTAGCCAATCCCCCCACTGAGCAAAATTTCTGCTGCCACAATCACTAACCAGGCAATGCCCAGACTAATTCGCAATCCCGACACAATGCTGGGTGCTGCCGCAGGCAGAATCACTTTGGTGATGGTGCGCCAACGCGAGGCACCCAACGTGCGAGCCACATTGAGATAGGCCGGATCGACATGGCTCACTCCAAATTTGGTATTGATCAAGGTGGGCCAGATGCTTGTAATGGCAATTACAAACAGGGCGGTTTTTTCGGAGTCGCGCATTAATGCCAGACCCAATGGCAGCCATGCCAACGGCGAAACCGGACGCAGAATCTGAATGAATGGATCGACGGCTTTAGACACCACAGGGAATAAACCAATCAAAATGCCCAGGGGAATGGCGATCGCGGAGCCAATCAAAAATCCGCCTAGGACTCGCCGCAAACTGGTTAGCAACAGCAGTCCAATGCCCTGATCATTGGGACCATTATCGAAGAAGGGATTCGAGATCCAGAACCAGAAATCGGCGATCGTCTGGCTGGCAGAGGGCATGATCGGCAGAAACAACTTTAAGGCTGTGCCTAACTCCCACAGTCCCAAAAACACCAGCAAAATCCCAATAAACAGCAGAAGAGCTTGTTGATCGGTATTCAGCCTCCATTGCCTTGCCCTGGGTGGGGCAACTCGGAATACTTCATTCACCATGATGGTAGACCTCACTAAACCTTAAACTTCTTGATCTGCTCATCGACGTAAGCAGCGGGATTCTTGGGGTCGAACATGTCGTACTTTAATGTCTCCGATCGCTCCGTCATGCCAGGTGGCGTTTGACCCAACTCTTTCTGAAGTTCCGCCGCCAAATCCGTCAGAAAGATGTCTTGAGCAATCTGAGGATAGTCGGCTTTATCCTTGGGCATCAGTTCCCAGCGCACCAACTGGGCGGAAATCCACTTGGCAAAACTCTTCCAGGGATAGGGGTCAAACCCAATGCGATCGGGGACATCCTGAGTGTTGCCTAAGCCATCCTCAAACTTGCCCGTGAGCACCGCTTCAACCACGGGCAAGGGCTGGTTGAGATATTTGCGCTCAATTAAGGCTTTGGCAATTTCGGGCCGGTTGGCGGGCGTATTGGCGTAGGCAGCGGCATCAATGATGGATTTGTTCACGGCGCGGAAGGTATTGGGGTTGGCATCAATCCACGTCTGACTAGCGGCAAAGGCGCAACAGGGATGACCATTCCACAAATCCTTGGTTAACAGGTGGATGAAGCCAACTTTTTCAAACACTGCTCGCTGGTTGAAGGGGTCCGGCATCAGCATGGCATCCAGTTCCCCTGCCGTCATTTTGGCAACGCTGTCGGGCGGCGGAACGGGAGAGATTTGCACGTCTTTATCCGGATCGAGTCCGCCTGCCGCTAGATAATAGCGAATCAGCATATTGTGCATGGAGAAGGGGAAGGGCACCCCAATCTTGAAGCCTTTGAAGTCTTTGGCTTCTTTCACCTTATCTTTGTGCTTCAGCGCCACGGTGATGGCCTGACCATTGATGTTTTCAATGCTGGCCAGCTTGATCGGAAACGCCGCTGAACCCAAGCCCATCGTAATGGCGATCGGCATGGGAGACAGCATGTGGTAGGCATCCAGTTCGCCAGCGATCGCTGAATCTCGCACGGCAGCCCAGTTGGGCATCTTCTTCACCTGCACATTCAAACCATACTTGCTGTAGAATCCCAGGGGTTCAGACATGACGATCGGTGTGGCACAGGTAATCGGAATGAAGCCGATCGTTAAATCCTTTTTCTCCAGATTCGTCGGCGCATTAGCCGCAGGCGACTGCTGGGCTGCGGGTTCCTTTTGCTGACCACAACTGGTAGCAGCGACCAATGCCCCAGCCACCACGACCCGTTTGAGAAATTGCCGACGACTAAAATCACTATTGCGAATCGTATTACTAAAAAACTCGGTGGCATGAACGCCAAACGCCGCCGTCATCACTTGATCCAGACCCCCTGCTTCCCGGATCAATGCCTGAAAGAACTGTTCTCGCTCTGGATTGCCGTTGCCAATTTGACGCAGCAGCAACGCTTCTTTCATCTCCACTTCAGTCAGCGTCTTTGCCAGTTCTAGCGTTTCCGGTTGATATAAACCCATCCGCACAAGGTCATTAATTAACTCTGCCGGGTCAAGGGGCATTCCTGCCGCCGCCTGCCAGTGATCTTGGGGGAGATGGGTTCCCCCACAGGGACAGCGACTGATCTCGACTTGGGCTTGAGAGCGGATATCCACTACCATAAGCTGCTCCAATTGATTAGTGAGAACAACATTCGTATCTGTTGCTCTGCACAATATCAGGGGAGTAGGGGCAATCGCATTGGAGCTATTTTGGCAAGAGTAGGATTTTCTTTCGGTCTTGGGGTTGCTAGGCTGAGCGTAACCGCACAGAATTGCGCCAGGACTGGGGTGGGTCGCCATACAATTGACGAAATTGGCGGGTAAAGTAAGCCACATCTGGGTAGCCTACCTCTTCGGCAATTTGGCGCACGGGTTGATCGGTCTCGCAGAGCAACATCCGAGCCTGGGACATGCGGCGTTCTGTAATCCAGCGCTTGATGCTATAGCCCGTTAGCTCTTGCACCAGATTCGTCAAATAGGCAGGAGAATAGCCTGCGGCTTTAGCAACATCACTGAGGCTGATAGGTTGGTGGTAATTCGCTTCAATAAATGCAAACACTGGAGACAGCCGAGAGCAGCTCGGAAAGATGGTAGTCTCTGGCTTACTGTCTATCGGTTTACTGCTGGCTGGAACAGTACTGAAACTGGCTTGCAGTTGGGACTGTCGTTCTAAACGAGTGGCGATCGCCGCTAATAATTGTTCCACACTACAGGGCTTGGTCAGGTAATCATCTGCCCCCAGTTCCATGCCCTGGCGCAGGTCAGCCATTGTCACTTTGGCGGTCAAGAAGATGAACGGAATGACAGCAGTAGCAGGATGACGACGTATCGCTGATAGAACACGATAGCCGTCTAGATCAGGCATCATAATGTCGCAGACAATCAGATCCGGTGAATGCATTTGAGCAAGTTTGACCCCGATCGCGCCACTCTCCGCCTCGATCGCGCAAAACCCCTCAAATGTGAGACATCTCATGAAGATGCTGCGAGTTTGCGCCTCATCTTCAATCACCAAAATCTTTGTCATAGTTACCCGATTCACAAGATGACCTGCATGGCGTAACATGAATCTGATCTTTGGTTTTAGCTGGTCTCAGCGAACCTTATGGTGTAAGAAAATACATATCCGTATCGATCGCGACCTTTGTCAGAAATCCTGGTCACTATGCGGCAGCACTATTGGTTACAAACCTCCTCAAATCAAACATTAGACCAGGTTGTTCAGGTTGAACTACCTGTTCCTGCATTGCGCCCGCTGCCTGAAACCGATCTAGAAACCCTGCGCCGCCAGCATGAATTGATTTTGAACTCGGTGGGAGAAGGGGTCTATGGGTTAGACCTAGAGGGTCGGGTTACCTTTGTAAATCCGGCGGCAGCGAAGATGATTGGCTGGGACATTAATGACCTGATTGGTCAGTCCATGCATTCGGTGCTGCATCACTCCAAACCCGATGGCAGACCCTACCCTATCCACCACTGCCCGATTTATCAAGCCTTTCGAGACGGGCGCATTCACCGTGCAAATACGGAAGTGTTCTGGCGCAAGGATGGCTCTAGCTTTCCCGTGGAATATATCAGCACTCCCCTGCAAGATCAGCATGGCGAAGTGGTGGGAACAGTCGTCACCTTCCAGGACATCACGCAACGCAAGTGGGCAGAAACACTGTTACAGCGAACCAATGAAGAGCTAGAGTTGAAAGTTCGCGATCGCACAGCAGAACTCCATCGGGCAAATGAGGAGCTACAGGAACTCAGTGAACTCAAATCTCGCTTTGTCTCAATGGTGTGTCATGAGTTCCGCAACCCCCTCAACAATATTTTGTTGTCGGCATCCTCCCTCGATCGCTACGATGCCCAACTCTCAACCGATCAGCGGCGAGACTATATCCAGGGAGTCAAAACCGATGTCGAACGCATGACTCAGATGATTAATGACATTTTAGTGATTGGCAAAATCGAAGCGCAGAAGCTGATGATTCAGCCAACATCGATCGAATTAGTGCAGTTTTGTCATGGGTTAGTTGCAGAAATGCAGATTACCGCTGACAAGCAGCCCCTATCTTTCACCACTCGTCATCGTCACCTGATGGTAGAACTGGATGAAAAACTACTGCGATCGATTTTAACCAATATTCTCTCTAACTCCATTCGCTATTCCCGTGATCAGAGCCCGATTAACCTGCGATTGTCGAAGCGCAACAGTCACGTTGTTTTTCAGATTAGCGATCGAGGCATTGGTATTCCGCGTGAGGATTTATCTCACCTCTTTGAGCCGTTCCATCGCGGCAAAAATGTCAGCAATATCCCTGGAACAGGACTGGGATTGAATATTGTCAAGCGCTTCGTAGACTTACATCATGGAAAAATCAAGGTGGATAGCAAGCTGAATATAGGAACAACGTTTACAGTTACTTTGCCACTCTCATAGAGTTCCACATTGGGCTAAAGTTTTACGCTCAGAGCGCTCAAGGTTAATTCATCTCGGAAAACCACTCAGACTACGCTCCCACAATAGAGTGCGCCGCATAACGTTCCCGACCAGCGGCGGCAGATAATCTTGAACTCAGCACCAGCGGCTTTCGTCCGTCCGCTGCATTTGAATTGTTAGCTGGCTGGCTGCAACAGTTTTACAAAGCCCTCCTGCTCAAAATGTCGGTCAGTCGTCAATGCATTCGTTATTCTACGCTGACGCATCAAAACAAAACTGACTGCATCACACAATGAATAGGTTTTATCTTGCCGCTCGATTAAAAGCTTCATGGCTTCTCGATGCAACTGCTCATCTACCCAAACTGTTTCAATATCTGGGTTATCAAGCAAGTCCATCACAAAAGCCAGCACTGCAAGACGAGGGAACCGACGTATCAACGCCAAAGCAATCAACTCTGCTAACACATAGCTATGAGTTAAAGACCTCTTGCTTGAATTATTAAATAACTGCACTGCTTCTTGGTGTAGTGGCTCATTTTGATGGAGGTAGCACAGCAAGCCTGATGTATCTAAAAGCACAACTTAACCTTGTCCCTCGTACTCGGTCGCATAGGCTCTTGCAAGATCAGCATCAATGCTTTCATTATTTATACCTGTAGCATATCCAAGACTGATTGCTCCAGCATGATTCCTAAATCTCTGCCGAGCCTCTGCTTGCTGGGCTACTGAGTGTAAAGCCTGACTCACACCGTTACTTTGATTGCTTAATACAGCGACAATCCATTCGGTGACTGACAGACCTACAGCATTAGCCTTCTGCTGTAGGTCTGTATAAACCTCATCACTTAGTTCCAGAGTTAGCTGTTGACTCATGTGCCTCAAAAAATTTGACTAATCTGTAAGTGATTATAGCTTTTGTCCTGATCCATGCCTCCATTGCAACTCAGCAATTGATCAAGTTTCAGTCGGCGTCTGAGGTGCTTGCTGTTTTTTCCAGTCGTCAGTCAGTAGACCTGAGAAACCCCAGTCTTCGTCTGCGATTTCTTGAATAACGATATGCGTATGTTCGGGTTTCTTCCCCAATATACGCACAAGTGAAGCTGTCACCTCTTTGACTAGCTGAGCCTTTTGATCCCTGGTAGCACCTTTTGTAATCTGGATGTTTACATATGGCATAGGAATTTCTTTGTAAGCGTTTAACTCGCAAAAGCTTGAGTGGTAGAGAAGGGCTAAACCTAAGCCAGCTAACAACTTATTAGACTGATCCAGTCTGCCTATCTACCTCTTTGGGGGTGAATAGGCAGATTATCCGCTGTCTAATCCCCCTGTGAGGGTAGATAGGCAGCGAATAATCTGCATAATAGCCTTCTACGGAGTAGATAGGCGGCAAAGATCTGTATATTTTCCGCTTTACCCAATGCACCTGTACGTTAAAGCTTCGGTACGTCACGCGGGGCGGTGACGGCACCCAACAGGCGTTTTTAAGAAAATTTGCCAATGCGGTTGACAAGCTGCATTTGTACCAGTAGTCTTTTACACTAAGCCGTTTCACAAAGCGGCGGTTCACTCAGAACTCGAAAATCTCGGCGCTGTCTGAAGGTGATTGCAACACCAACAGACAGCTAACCCCGCAAATCTAACAGGCAGATTGCGTGGCTAGGGTTTATGGTACCCCAGCCCCCAACCTTGCACAGCAACCGCGTGGGTGGCTGGGGTTTTCGCGTTCTTTTCCTGTCCATCTCGTAAGGAAATGAATGTGATGTTGCAATATCCCGAACCGGACGCCAGCGGGGCGTCCAACCGTCCGCCTGCCTCTTCCGAAAGACGCCAGCCCCAGCCCGAACGAGTGCGCCATGTGCTCTATGGCAGTTTGCGAGGGCTGGATCGGGCCATCAAGATTCTGCACAGCCTTGGCTATGCCGACCCGAACGATTGGTGCGATCCGATACCTGTCCCTACCCCTGGTGCTGACGCTAGTGGCGAGCGCAGCCGCACCGCCGAATCCACTGGTCAGTGGATGGTAGTGATGGATAAGATCCTGCTGTTGGAGTAGGGTCAAGGTTGGCGGCTATTCTGCGTAGATAACAGCCAGATTAGCCGCCTTGTTACCCTGGCCCGCTCTGCATTGGCCCCAGGTAGCGAATCAGGTAAGGGGAAAAGACTTCATAAATCAGCGTTAGTGGCTTACCCCGATGCCAAAACAAATAGTGACGGCCCCAAAACGGCCCGACTTGGCCAAAGGCATCTTCTAGTGCCGCAGACTCGCCATAATAAAGTCCCTGAATATCGCGGTAAAGCTCTGTGCGGAGGCGGGCCAGACTAGCCCAAATTGGCAGAGACTTATTTTGCAAATATTCATCTACATGGCTGGCTTCCCACCAGGAGGTAGCGTAGGCCAGTCGCTGGCCAGAGGCGGTGCGCAGCCACACCTGGCGACGCAGCCTTGGCCCTGGCACAACTCGAATAATATCCGGTGCGCCGTCCAAGTCCATACCCACCAGAGACATATCAATAACATCGACTTCGGTACGTTCACGGGTGAGTAACTGTAAGTGACGAGTTGGGGAACCGTCTCCCAGCAGCAAAATTTGCCAGGCTGGGGCGAGTTGGTCGTGGGGCAAGCCCTTTTGTACAATCGGTTGTCCGGCTTGCCAGAGAGGTTTAAGGGCGTGCCAACCGCAGGGGAGGGCATCAGGGTTGATGGGCTGAGTTGCGGGAGCCAAGGCGCGTTACAAAAGTTTATTTACGACTCTATAGTATCGTTCTTTTCCGGCGGGTTGAGTCTTGATATCCAAGGCAGAGGAATACGGACAAAGTGACTAATCGCCATTGACTAAACTACACCGTTCAGTTAAATTTTATGGTGTTGCAGGTTCTTCTCATCCCTCCAAGCCTGTGACTGGGATATTTATGAGTGCTCATCCGGTTCAGCCCTGGAAAAGACCAAGTTTGTGGATTGCGCTGGCCGCATTGTTAGCGGTAGGTACTGCGTCTACCATTGCCGTGCGAAGTGTGATGGAGTCTCGCCAGCTAGCCCAAGAGCAAGCGGAACTGCCGCCACCCAAACAGGTCAAGGTCGTGGCCTTGGGTCGTATTGAACCGGCCAGTCGGGTAATTGAAGTGGCCGCCTCCGATGCTGGGCGCATTGATACCCTGCTGGTTGAAAAGGGCGATGTCGTTACCGAGGGGCAAGCGCTGGCCTACCTGGATCGCTATGACGTGCGCAAGGCCGAGCGCGACGTGGCCGCTAGCGAACTCGCTGAAGCCAGGGCACAACTGGCGGCTGAAACCCAACTAGGCGATTCTCAGGTTCAGGAAGCTAGCACGCGCATCACCCAGATTGATGCACCCCAGCAGGCTGCAATTGCGGCCCAGGATGCCGCTATCCAGAGCCTTCAGGCCGAGCTAGACGTGGCTAAAATTGACCTGGCTCGATTTCAACAACTCAACGAGTCGGGAGCCATTTCTCGTCAAGAGTTAGACCGCCAGCGGGCCACAGTTAACCGGCTTGAAGCAGATCTTAACAATGCCAGGGCCACCAAGCGACAGATTGAGCAGGCTCGTCTCAACGATGTGAGAAACGCCGAAGCCCAGCTAGCTTCGGCTGAGGCCAGCACTACTCTGGCCCAGGTGCAGAGTCGGGTGGAGTCAGCCGCTCAAAATTTGGCCCTGGCCGAGTCGCAGCTAGAGTTGATGACCATTCGTGCGCCCAAGGCGGGCCAGGTGTTGGATATTTTTGCCTACCCTGGCGAAGCCGTATCTCAATCGGGAGAGCCGGTTTTAGCCCTGGGCGATACCAGCCAAATGTACGTGGTGTCTGAGGTTTATGAAACTGACATTGGCCTGGTGAAAGTGGGACAGCCAGTCACCATCACCAGCCGCAACGGGGCGTTTACCGAAACCCTGACCGGCACGGTTGAGGAAATTGGCCTGCAAATCGCTAAAAACGATGTGCTGGATGATGACCCTGCCGCTAATGCCGATGCCCGTGTAGTGGAGGTGAGAGTGCGGATTGACCAGAGTGACGTAGTCGCAGCACTCACTAACTTACAAGTCGATGTGGCCATCGACATTGAGTCATGAGGCTTAAGCTCAAAAGACCCAGGTCCGTAGGTTGGGGGAAAGGTCGGCGAATTCCGCTGGCCTGGTATAACCTGCTGCACGAGCGCACCCGTTTGTTAGTAGCCGTAGCTGGGGTTACTTTTGCGGTGCTGCTGATGTTTATGAACCTAGGCTTTTTAGGCGCTCTGGTCAGTACTACCATCAATTTCTACGACCAGTTCAATGGCGACATTTTTCTAGTCTCTCCTCAGTCGTTGGAAATTAGCTCTACCAAAGCCTTTCCACGCGAGCGCCTGTACCAGGTGGCTGGCATAGAAGGGGTAGATCGGGTTATGCCGCTCTATGCGGAATATGCACTGTGGAAAAACCCGGAAACCAAAATTAGCCGGGCCATGTTTGTCTACGCCTTTAACCCCAACGACCCGGTCTTTCTCATGCCGGAACTGAATACGCCAGAAGGCAAACAAGCCCTACAGCAGCCCAACGGGGCCTTTATTGACCGGCTCTCGCGTCCTGAATTTGGCCCCCAAACTCTGGGCCTAGAAACTGAGGCCGACCGCCGCCGCATCACCATTGTGGGGCAGTATGACCTGGGCGGTGGCTTTGCTGCCGATGGCACGTTGATTATGAGCGACCAAAACTTTCGCCGGTTCTTTGAGCCTCGAACCCTAGACCAGGTCAACCTGGGCCTGGTGCTTTTAGAACCAGGAGCCGACTCGCAGCGTGTGAAGGCCGCCATTGCCGAGCAACTGCCTGCCGATGTAGAGGTCTACACTAAGCCTGAAATTGTTCGCAAAGAAAGCCAGTTCTGGATTCAGACTACCTCCATCGGCTTCATTTTTGGCCTGGGTGTGCTGGTGTCTTTTATCGTTGGCACGGTCATTGTCTACCAGATTCTCTATACCGACATTCGCGACCACCTGCGAGAGTATGCAACCCTCAAGGCGATTGGCTACGGCGGTGGCTATCTGTTTATGACGGTAATTCAGGAAGCTTTCATTCTGGCGTTGATGGGCTACACCCCCGGTCTGATTCTGGCTTTAGGAATCTACGAATTAGCCGTAAATGCCACAGCCGGTGCCTTGCCAATGCAAATGACCCTGTTTCGGGCTGTGTTTGTGTTTACCCTAACAGTGCTAATGTGTGCTCTCTCAGGGTTGATTTCCGTGCGTAAAGCGGTGACGGCCGATCCGGCAGAGGTGTTTGCCT
>Ga0224723_1001003_pt1 | contig 17937 bp, 16 predicted proteins | sample Balambano_FR2_Me_FD_161647 | JGI IMG/M metagenome (GOLD analysis project Ga0224723, IMG submission 161647) | Freshwater sediment microbial communities from Lake Towuti, South Sulawesi, Indonesia - Balambano_FR2_MetaG | ecosystem: Environmental > Aquatic > Freshwater > Lake > Sediment | place...
AGGCGTTTCGATCCGTGCTGCTGCCGCTGTGCCAGGCGGTGGGTCTGTGGCTGTTGTGGCGCGGGCTGGGTCGTCGGCGGGCCTGGCCGTGGCTGATGGCCGCCGGGGTAATGTGCGGGCTGGCGCTGTACACCTACATGGCGTCGCGGCTGTTCCCGTTCTGGCTGGCGGCGGGTGGATTGGCGCTGCTGTGGCTCGACCGGGCGCGCTGGCGTCTGCGTCTGCGCCAGGGGGCGATCTTTTTCGCCGCGCTGATCGTGGCCGCCGCGCCGATGATCGGCTATGCCCTGCGGCGGCCTGACGTGTTCTGGGGTCGGCTGGCGGAAGTGACCGGCACGGGGGCCGATGTGACGCTGGCGGAAAGCATTCGCCGCCACCTGCGGATGTTTTTCATCGAGGGCGAGGGTTATGTGCGTTATAACGTTCCCGGACGCCCTTACTTCACGCTGCCGGAAGGCGCGCTGCTGCTGGCCGGGATCGGCGTCGCGGGCTACCGGCTGACGCGGGGCCGATCCCTCGCCACCGAACGCGCCGGTTATATGCTGGCGCTGCTGGCCCCGCTGATGGTGATCCCCAGTGTGGTGTCTTTGGGCGGGCTGCCCCCCAGCTTCATGCGATCGCTGGGCATGGTCCCGCTGATCTTCGTGCTGGCCGCGATCGGGCTGGAGGCGATCCTCCCGCGCCGGGGGGTGAGACCCGCTGCGATCCTCGGCGCGATCCTGATCCTGGGCGCGCCGCTGGCCTGGGGGACGTACATCACCTGGGCGCGCCGCGCTGATCTCTTTTATCAGTCAGACGCCGATCTGACCGCCGCCGCGCGCTGGCTGCCGGGCCAGGTCGATGATCACACCCTGGTCTACGCCGCCGCCTATCACCGCGAGCATCCCACGCTGATCGCGCTTTATGATGGGCCGATCACCTGGCTGGGGACGGACAGCCTGTTCCTGCCGCCGCCGGGTATGAGCGGCCTGGTGATCGCCGCGCACGACCTGGCCTTTGATCCGGCCTGGCAGTCGTCGTTCGGCGATGTGGTGGCCGACGGCGCGCTGACGGATCTCCCCCCTGGCCCGGATGGCGGCCCGGCCTTTTTCGCCTATCGCATCGCCGGGGATGCGGTCGAAACGCCGACACCCGCCGCGCGCAGCGATCTGCTGGCGTGGATCGACACGCAGAGCGACCCCACCGCCGCCGGCGATCGGGCCGTGATCACGTCGGCCTGGCGGGTTGAACGCGCGCCGCCCTATTACCGCCTGCGCCCGGTGATCAGCCTGCGCGACTGCCACGGCCTGACGATCGCGGAAGGCGATGCGTTTCTGCTCGGCACGGATGCCTGGCGGCCCGGCGAGGTGATGTTCCAGCAAATCCCGATCGCGGTTCCGCCGGCCACCCCGCCGGGAACCTACACGCTGCAAGCCACCTGGATCGACCGGGACAGCGAGATCTACGTCAACTACCTGGACTCAGAAAGCGCGTTCGCGGGCATCACCGCGCCGATCGGGACGCTTGAAGTCACCACGCCGGAAACCTTCGCATCCCTAAGCTCGCTCAATATCCCGGTTCGCGTCGATCAGATGGCCGCGCCAGGGGTGATGCTGGCCGGTTATGCGCCGGCGCGATCGGCGATCCGCCCCGGTGAGGCGCTGACGCCGGTCATCTATTGGCAGGCCGCAGACCGCGACCGGGCCGATTTTACCGCCCGCGCCCTTCTGCGCGCCCCTGCCGCGCCCCGATCCGGCCAGGAGACGATCACGCTGTGGGAAGGGACGCCGGTCGATCGCTGTGGAGAGCCTTACGCGGCGTCGGAATGGCATGAGGGCGAAATCCTTTCCGAGCGGGTGATGTGGATCACGCCGCGCGATCTGCCAGGCGGCGTGTATCAACTGGCGCTGCAAACGGACACCGCCGAGTTTGACCTGGGCCGGATCGAGGTGGCGTCGATCGAGCGCGTGTTTGAACCGCCGCCGGTCGAAGTGCCGCTGGACGTGACCTTCGGCAGCGCGATCGGGCTGCACGGCTACACGCTGGAGCGCAGTGAGGACACGCTTACGATTGATCTGGTGTGGTCGGCCCTAGCGCCGGTGGACAATGCCTACACCGTGTTCGTGCATGGGGTCGATGCGACCGGCACGATCCTCGATCAGCGTGACCGCCAGCCGCAGGAGGATATCTATCCCACCCCGCTGTGGCTGCCGGGCGAGTATGTGCCCGATCGCTACACCTTCGACGGGCTGCCGCCGGGTGTAGTCACGCTGCGGATCGGGCTGTACTTGCAGCAGAGCGGGGGCCGCCTGCCAGTGCGCGACTCAGCCGGGGCGCTGATCGGCGATTTCCTGGTCGTGGATGCGGCCAGGCCGTGACCCCGGCGTAATGGACACGTAAGGTTTATGTCAATACACTATTGGCATGGGACGACATCAAGCCTCACCCACCATCCTGATCGTCGATGACGAGGCCACCCTGCGCGAGGTGGTGCGGCGTTATCTTGAACGCGACGGCTATACCGTGATCGAAGCGCAGGACGGCCATCAGGCGCTGGCCCTGCTGCGCGCGGATCGGCCTGATCTGATCGTGCTGGATGTGATGCTGCCCGGCATGGATGGCTTTCGCGTGGCGCGGATCGTGCGTGATGAGGGCGAATATGCCGCGCTCAACATCGACGGCGACATCCCGATCATCATGCTCACCTCACGCGGCGACGAAGCCGATCGTCTGGCCGGCTTTGACCTGGGTGTGGATGATTACGTCGTCAAGCCGTTCAGCCCGCGCGAACTGGTCATGCGCGTCAAGGCGGTGCTGCGCCGCGCCAACCCTGCCAGCAATGATCACGCCGACCGCGCCCTCGATTTCGGCACGCTGCACATCGACCCGCTGCGGCGAACCGTGCAGATCGGTGGTAAACTCCCGGCCCTGACGGCGAAGGAATTTGATCTTCTGTGGCTGATGGCCTCCCATCCGCAGCAGGTGTTCACCCGCGAACAGCTTCTCGACCGGGTGTGGGGTTACGAATTTTACGGCGACGAAAGCACCGTGACGGTTCACATCCGCCGCCTGCGGGAGAAGATCGAACCCGACCCAAGCCGTCCGATTTATGTCCAGACGGTATGGGGGGTCGGTTACAAATTTGATCCTGCAACAGCCTGAACGTCCCGAACCCATGACGCGCCCGCTGCTCCCGCTGATCGTGCTGCTGCTGGGGCTGCTGGCCGCGCTGGCGCTGGCCCTGGCGGTGATCGTCGTCACACTCAGACCCCCGTCGCGTGATCTTCAGTTGTTGTCGCTTTACATGGCAGGAACCGGCGGCCTGACGATCGCGGTCGCCTACCTGCTCTACCGGCGCGGGGCGATGCACTGGTTCAACAGCCTGCGCTGGACGCTGCTGGCAACCTGCGTGATGAGCGTGATCCTGACCTTCGCCAACGTCTGGGTCACGGCGCAGTTGATGTTTATCAGTTATCACGATCTGGCGCTGACTACCGCCCTGCTGATCTTCGCCGGGGTCGTCTCCGTCATCTCAATCTACTACCTCTCCAGCATCCTGATCGAACGCATCCACGATCTGAGCCGCGCGACGGAAACCTTAGCCAAGGGTCAGCTCAGCACGCGCCTGAAAGTCGATGGCCGCGATGAATTGTCCCAACTGGCAGCCATGTTCAACACGATGGCGGAGGCGCTGGAGATGCTCGACCGCGAGAAACGCCAGCTTGAAGCGACCCGCCGCGACCTGATCGCCTGGGTGTCTCACGATCTGCGCACACCGCTGGCCGCCATCCGCGCCATGAACGAATCGATCGTGGACGGGGTGGTCAGCGACACAGACACGGTAACACGCTACCAGGCCAATATTCAGCGTGAAGTGAATCACCTCAGCCACCTGATCGACGATCTGTTCGACCTGGCGCAGTTGGACGCGGGGCACTTCACGCTGCGGCGGGAAACCGCCTCCCTGCGCGATCTGGTGTCGGACACGCTCGGCTCGATGAACGCCCGCGCTCAGCAGGCCGGGGTGATCCTGAGCGGCTCGGTCGAGGAACCGCTCGATCTGGTCACGATCGCGCCCGATAAGATTCAGCGCGTGCTGTATAATCTGCTCGATAATGCCATCCGCCACACCCCGCCAGGCGAACGGGTGACTCTCCGCGCGTGGTGTGCGGGCGATGAGGCGTGCATCAGCGTTCATAATGACGGCCCCGTGATTGCGCCCGCCGATCTGCCCCACGTGTTCGACAGCTTTTTCCGGGGCGAACCGTCACGCGCGCAGACCGGCGGATCGGCCAACGGATCGCGCGGCACGGGGTTAGGGCTGGCGATCGTGCGCGGCTTTGTGGAGGCGCACGGCGGCACGGTCGAAGTCGAAAGCCGCCCCGGCCAGGGCACGACGTTCACTTTCAACCTGCCGATGACCGGATAATTCAGCGCGAAATGTTCTTATCATGCTCGAACGACCCGATATCCCCGACGATGCGATCCTGGCCGGCCTGCGCGATCATTATGGGTTGACCGTGGCGCGGATCGAATTTCTGCCGTTGGGGGCAGACGTAAACACCGCCGTGTTTCGCGCCGACGCAACCGATGATACCGCCTATTTCGTCAAGCTGCGCCGTGGCCCGTTTGACGACCTCTCGCTCCATGTGCCGAAGTGGCTGCACGATCACGGCCTGACAGCGATCATCCCGCCGCTGGAAGCGCATAACGGCGCGCTGTGGGCTGACCTGGGAGGCTATAAACTGGCTGTCTTCCCATTTATCGCGGGCGATGACGGCTATACGGTCGATCTGCTGGATCGTCACTGGATCGAGCTGGGCGGGGCGGTGCGATCGCTGCACACGGCCCAGCTTCCACGGGACATGACCGATCGCCTTCAGCGCGAAACCTATCGTGACGACTGGCGGCAGCAGGTGATCGCCTTTCAGCGCATGGTGGAGGATCGCGCCTTCGCCGACCCGATCGCAGATCAACTGGCGGCTTTTGTGCGCAGTCAACGCGCGGTGATCGATGAGCTGGTGCATCGCGCGCGCGAACTCGCTGCTCAGCTTCAGGCCGGGGATGTGCCGGTGGTGCTGTGCCACGGCGATCTGCACGCCGGCAATGTGCTGATCGACCGCCAGCAGCGCCTCTATCTGGTCGATTGGGACACGTTAATGCTCGCGCCGAAGGAACGCGATCTGATGGCTCCCGGCGGCGGATTGTTCGCCAACCGGCGCGCTCCCGAAGAAGAGGAACGCCTGTTTTATCGCGGTTACGGCCCGGCGGAGATCGATCGCGCTGCCCTGGTCTATTACCGCTGCGAGCGAATCGTGCAGGACATCGCCGCCTACTGCCAGGAGATTCTGCTGACCGACGGCGACGGCGCGGATCGACACAGCGGCCTGCGACAGTTGACGGGCCAGTTCGCGCCCGGTCAAGTCGTCTCGCTGGCGCTGAAGTCAGCGCGGTGAGCAACCTCAGCCAATCTCAGGATGCTGGCAGCGATTCCGGGGTTTCTAACGGATAGGGGACACTGCGTCGCATGGAAGGCTTCAGGCCCCGGTGGCGACGGCGGATCTCCCAGGTGCGCAGGGCGGCTTCCAGCGCGATGCGCGAGTCCATTTTGCTTTCGCCGCGCTGACGATCCGGGAAGTGGATCGGCGTTTCGACCACTTTGTAGCCCAGGCGCACGGTGACGTAGGCCATCTCGACCTGGAAGACATAGCCGTTGGCGTAGATGCGGTCGAGATCAAGGCCGATCAGCGTCTCGCGCCGCCACAGCCGGAAGCCGCCGGTCGCGTCATAAACCGGGACGCGCAGCAGTGTAGGCACATAAAGCCGGTTGGCCCACCAGCTCAACGCCTTGCGATAGGCCCCCCAGCGGGGATCGACACTGCCGCCGCGCACGAAGCGCGATCCCAGCACCATATCTGCGCTTCTGTCCTCCAGCGTGCCGATCATGCCGGGGATGTAATGCGGCTGGTGGGAAAAATCGGCGTCCATTTGCAGGATGTACTCCGCACCCTGGGCCAGCGCGCGCTTGAAGCCGGCGATGTAGGCTGGGCCGAGTCCGTTCTTTTCCTGCCGGTGCATCACGCGGATGCGGCCTGGCATTCGGGCCGCCCACTCGTCTGCGATGCGCCCGGTTCCGTCCGGCGAGTTGTCATCCACCACCAGCAGACTCAGATCGGGTACGGGCAGGTTCAGCAGTTCCGCCATGATCAGCGGGAGATTCTCAGCTTCGTTGTAAGTCGGCAGGACGATGATCGTCTTTGGCATCGTGTTCATTCAGGGGTTGATAAAGCCACGCACTCGGCGCTCTGGCCGCAGCGGATCCTCACGATACCACAAAATCGGGAGAGTTGCAGTCTGGAGTATCAACAGCATTGCTGTTCCCGGCACGATGCGAGGCATCAATGCGCATCCTTCGACAAACCCTTGTTATACGCATTACAAAAAATATCCCAACTTGGGATATATATCCCAAATTTGGGATAAAACATGCGTCGTTCATCGCGGCGTGAATCATTCACCTGGCACTTAATTCGGTCTGAACCCGCCATAACCTTGCGGCGCTATGCTCTTATTATCGAGAAACAGCCGCATCAGGCCGAGGACACGGCGTTATGGGCATTGAGCTTTTCTGGGACAACGACGAACAGACCATTCTCCTGTGCGAGTTCGATAAGCACTGGACGTGGGATGAGATGTTCAGCACCCTCAACACCGTTAAGAAGATCACCGATGCGCGCGAAGATGAGATCGGCGCGATCATCGACCTGAGCCGTGGCCTGACCGTGCCGGGCGGTTCGATCTTCAATGCGGATACGCGCGAGAAAGCCAGGCAGATGCTCAAAATGGGCGAGGATGGCAAGGGGCCGATCGTCGTGGCGGGCGCCAACGGCTTTTTCAGAACGGTTCACAAGGCGTTCAGCTTCATCGACCGCGACGTGATGAACGACGTCTATTTTACGGACACCGTGGAACAGGCTCGCACGCTGATGACCCGCCGGCTCAGGACCGGGCGCATGATCCCGGCGTGAGGGCTTCATCACAGAATTTGCCGTGCAAATACACGAAAATTAAAGGTTCATGTCTACATGGAGTGAAAATTGCGTATTATAGGGGCGCAGTGCGCTGCGCCCTTGCGAGCGATCACTTTTGAACAGGGGCCAAACCAGAAAAGCCCCTCGATCGCCTCTCTTTGATACAGTCCATGCGCGTTACACCGTGCGCGGTTTAGGTCGCAGCACGTTAAAAAATTCCCGCATGAAGCCCTTCACGCCCTTGCCACTTTGCAGGCTGCCGGAAGCGATCGCGTAGCGATAACCCACGCGCTCAGCCTGGGCGCGCAGCCGCTTCTGTTCGTTGCGGTAATGATGCATGATCTCGTCCAGCGTCGTCTCGTGCGTCCACAGGTCGCTCTTATTGACCAGGATGAAAAAGGCCTTCAGGTTGCGCGCGGCTTCCGGCTCGTCATCGATCATCTGGAGCGTGAAGTTGAGCGCGTCCTTTTGCAGATGCACATCGGTGTGATCCAGAACGAAAATGATCCCGCGCGGTTTAGCGTCGCGGAACAGATCGACCCAATCCGTCTCCCACATCGCATACTCGCCGCCGACATCACGCCCTGGTTTGAGCTTGACGAAGCTGTCATTCGCGCCGACTTTGGACGCAAAATCCGGCACGGCCACCCCGCCCGCCGCCGTCGGGTCGGGATCAAAGTTCTCGATGCTGTGCATATTGCGCCGCAGCCATTCGATCAGCGTCGATTTGCCGACCTGCCGCGCCCCCAGCACGATAAACGGCAGCCCGTTGATCTTGACGTAGAAGAAATCTTCCAGCGCGCCCACCCCGTTGTTGAACGTCCGCGTCACACCGTTGATCGACCCGACGATCACAGTGAAAATGGTATCCAGGATATTCGCCATCACATTTAGCCCTTGCTTACAAGCCATCAGGGTTGTCGCCAGCCCGTCCGGGTCATGATCCTCATTGTGTAAATCATATACGCAAAACCCGCGTCCATCGTTGTGACGATCGCAGGCGATGACACGGAATTGAGCCGTCTGGGTGGGCATCAATCCCCCAGGCGTCCTATGCGCGCCGGATGATGTCCATTAAACTAACCTCGAAGCCGACTCTCCAGGTGTCGGCGCGCAGACGGATCGTGTTTCACTCCACTTCATCCTGCTGTCCAATATCTTCACTGATCTCCCATCATCCCTCAGAGTTTGCGGCTGGGCGCCGGTCTGGACTCGCGCTTCACATGCCCCAAAGTTCTAGTGGAGGTCAAAGCGTATGCAGAAATACAACCGAATCGGGCTGCTGTGGATTGCCCTTATCGTGCTGGCGCTGATGCTGGCATTGATCCCGGCTGTCGCGCAGGAAGCGACGCCAGAAGCAACCGCCGAAGCCACGGTGGATACCGTGCCACCTGTCCAGGGAGACTCGCTGGCCGTGACGCGCATCCGCATCGCGCATCTGGCGCCGGATGGCCCGGTACTCGTGCATTATCTGGACGGCGCGCCCAGCGGCATCCAGCTGCTCACGTATCCGTCCGTCTCCGGCTGGGTAGAAATTCCGTCAGGCGCGGGGCTTTCCCTGATCCCCGAAGGCAGCGCGCAGTCGCAGGCGGTGGTCGGCCCGGTGACGTTCAGCGCCAACGCCTGGACGACGATCGTGGTGGCGGGTTCCTCTGCGGACGGCACGCTGCGCGGCTACGCGGTGACGGAGCGCCTGGGCGGTCTGCCGGAGAACTGCGCGCGTGTGACGATCTTTCACGCGATCGAAGGCTTCGGCACGGTCGATGTGCTGACCACGACCGGTCAGGTGTTGGCGGGCGGCGTGGGCTTCCCCGGCACAGGGACAGCCGCCGGCGGTATCGGCACTGAAGGCGGCATGACAGGCGCAGAGGCGACGCTTCAGCCTGATCTGACGCTCGAACCGGACAGCACGCAGGAACCCGCCAGCCTGATCGAGGCGGCAGAAGGGACAGCGGAGGCCGGTATCGACGGCCAGCAGCCGGGCGACTGCGAGTGGTTGGGCATGGATCAAAGCGAAGCCGCCGCTGTGTCGATGGATAGCGAAGCGACGGCTGAGGCGGGCATGATGATCGATGCCACGGCGGAGGCGACCGCTGCCGCCGGTGAAGACGAGGATATGACACAGGGCGGCGCGTTCCGCTCAACTGGTGGCTCTGGCCCGGTGAGCTGCCAGGTACTCGCTGGGGCAGTTGATGGGCAGGACAGCGCTGGCGCACCGACCGACGCGACGGCTGAGGCGACTGCCGAGTCCGGGACGCAGGGCGCATCCGCAGCCAGCATGGTGACGGCGGGCGAAACCCTCCCGAACTGCGCCTATACGTTTGGCATCCCGGCCAGCGTCGTCAGCCTGCGTGTGTCCCCGGCGGGGGCTGGCACGGGCAGCGCGCTGATCGCTGCGGAGGACTTTGAATTTGCCAGCGGCGGCCACTACTTCATCGCCGTGATCGGCACGGAAAGCGATCCGAGCATCTTCGTCTTCACGGTGGAAGGATCAGCCATTTCCAGCCTGCTGGGTGAAGTCAGCCAGGCGGAGGCGGAAGCGACAATCGACGCGGAAGTGACCGAAACAGCCCCGACCGCGACGCCTTCCTCCTAGTGTACGTAAATTCTCAGGGGCGGATCGGGGTTCGATCCGCCCCTTTTTAGGTCATGTGCGCACTGGGGACGACATGCAGGGGCAGACAACTTTGAGAGCAAATCCACGGAGTCCCAACAGGTTCCAGCCGTTCTTTCTGAACCTGCCAAGCGCGCAAGGCGACGAAATCTCCGACTAACCACAACCACTCATCACTCGTTACTCGGCACTTGCGCTCCTGTCCTGGTCATGTGAAGCCATCGCCCTGCTGCGCTCCACTTTATGACTTGGCTTTTGGCGGCTGCGGGCTTATGCTACTGGGACGATCAGGCTGCATGATCAACATGATCAATCGTCAATCTATGGAGAACGTTTTATGATCGCCAGAATTGCGGACTGGATGCGCCCCGTCCTGGAATTTCCGCTGATCCGGCGCACCCGGCGCAACCACGCGCTGGAACATGCCACCATCCACGTGCTGGCTGGGCGGACGCGTAATCTGCGTATGGCCGGGCGCAGTTCGGACAGCGGCTTCGTGCTGATGGGCGATGTGCCGACCGAACAGGTCGAACGCGCGGTGGAAGATGCGCTGCGCCGCATGAACGAGGGCGAGAGTCAGCTTGCAATTCACCCCAACTGCGGCACGAATCTGGTAACTTCCGGCGTGATGACGACGCTGGCCGGGTACGTCGGGCTGCGGCTGGGCGTGAAAACCGTCACCTACAACCGCCTGTCGTGGACACTCAGCCTGATGATGGCCGCGATCCTGGCCTCGCAGCCGATCGGGATGTCGATCCAGAAGCACATCACCACCGACGGTCAGCCCGGCGATCTGGAGATCGTCAAAGTGACGCGGCGGGAAATGCGCGCGCCCTTTCTGCGGCGTCCGATCACGCTGCACAACGTGATCACACGGCGCGGGTAAGGAGGAGTAAGGAGGGATCATGCCGCCTGAACAACGGCCCGCGCGGCAGGCAGCCGTGCTGATCCTGCTGGCGCTGGTGCTGACCTCGGCGCTGTCTACTTCGCTGTGGCTGGCCGGCAACACACGTCTCAGCGGGATCGCGTGCCTGGGCGGGATCGGCGTCTGCGTGCTGATCCTGATACTCGGCGGGGTGATCGTGGGCCGATCGCGCGGGGAGTAAGGGGCGACCGAGCGCCGCCCCCGGTTCAGAGCGGAATTATTCCGCCGGATCGTGTTCCAGCGAGATTTCGATCTCAACGTCGCTGAAGCTGGTCAGCGTAACGAGCGCCACACCATCGCTCGGTGTCACGATGTCGAACGACAGGCGCGTCACACCCTGGATGCTGCTGATATACGCCACATCAGAGATCTCGCCCGGCTGCGTGATCTCGATCGTCGGCGAAGCGAAGAATTCCGCAGCTTCGATCGTCACGGTGAAGCGCACCGTCTCGCCAGCGACCGCCGCGAAGCGCACCACACCGACGTTGTCCGTCAGCCCCGTGATCTGAACGGTAGCCGGGCCGTCTTCCAGCGAGGGGATATTGATGGCTTCGGCGGTAATGGTCGAAGGGCCATCGCCAGCGGCGACCAGGATGTAGCTGCCTTCGCCCAGAATGGTCGGGCCGAGCGGATAACCGTCGCTGCTGAAATTGCTCTGCGCCACCTCAGACCCCTCGGCGTCATACAGCACCATCCCCGCGTCGGATGACTCCGGGCTGACCAGGTTAAAGGTCACGCCCTGTTCACCGGCAGAAGTCACGGAGAAAACACCGACCAGGCCGGCGGCATCCTCCACTTCCACTTCGCTGTCCAGTTCCAGCGCCGGCAGCGTATCGAGCGTGCCCACGAACAGGCCATAAGGCCCGGTGGCGGAACCGCCGTAGCTGCTCGCTGCAATGGTATAGGGGCCATCGATCGGCAGCTCGAAGCCGACCAGGAGTGAATCTGTGCCATAGCCACCGTCATCGTCGCTGATCAGTTCGGCGCCAGCCGGATCAAGCAGCGCGAAGCGGGTATCAAACTCAGCCGATGCCATGGCGATCACCACCCGATCGCCGGTCGTCCCCTCAAAGGTGTAATTCTGGGTGGTCTGTTCCGAGGTCAGTTCACCCTGGACGGTCTCGCCATAGGTGATCGCCGTCTGGGCGCTGACCGGGCCGATCGCCGCCAGCGACAGCACCACAATCAGCAGCGCAACAACAAAAAGACGCTTCATGGGCATACGCTCCTTTGGCATGATATAGCTTGCAGACACAGCAAATGACAGGTTCACTTCAGCAAATCACGAACCTGCCACACACCGACTATCATAATTCAAGTGGGGGACGACGCCAAACCAACCAGCCGCCCCGCCCCGGTCATATTTTGCAAGCGCGGAGGATGACTCCGCCCGATTTAACCACTTTTTTACGGTTGATGTTCCACGGTTTCCGCGATCGCCAGCAGCAGCGGCTCGTTCTGGCGCAGGCTGTCTGCCCCTGTGAAAACGACCAGCACATAACCTTCCTCTACGGTGAGCAGAAACAGCGCCAGTTCAAGTTCACCGGCCATGGAATCCTCGACCAGACCATAGACATAAGCGGCGGGCGCGCCGGCAATCGTCCGGGCCTGCACCGGATCGAACGCCGCGTCTGCAAAGCTGAAGGTCAGCACGTCGATGAAACTCTCCAACGCGGCGGTCAGGTCATCGTCGGCTTCCCACAGCGTGAAGACCGAGAAGTCCTCAGGGGTGAAGTAAAGTGCTGCGCCACCGATGTCGCCGGGGTTGAGCTGGGAGGCGTTCAGGGCCGCTTCCCGGTTCGCAAAGGTCGGCCCACTTTCGCTGAACCATGCCGCCGGGATGCGCAGGCGCAGCGTGCCGCCGTAACCGTCATCGGATTCGACCACCTGCGTCAGGCCGCCTGATGTGCCCTTGCCGTCTTCCGGCCCGGCGCGGGTGGGTGGCGGCAGCGGCGTGGGGCCGTTCAGCGTCGGCGTGGGAAAACTGCGCGTCCGCGTGATAGTCGGCGGCGGCGACAAGGTCGCTGTGGGGGGTGATGGGGTTGATGTCGTGAACGGGATTGGCGTCGCTGACCCGGTGACTGCCACTTCCGGTGTGATCTCCACGCCGATCGGATCGGTGTACTCAACGGCGCTGATCAGGCTGAAGATCGCCTCGCGCTGATCGTCGAGCGTCTCCTCTGCGCCGTAAAACACGCCGAACGGATAGCCATTGTAAGAATCGACCATCACGAACAGGATGCCGATCGGCGTTTCAGGATCGGCCTCGATGAAAAACTGCCCCTCGACGATCACGACCTCATCGCCGTCGAAGGCCACGCGGCGGACACGCCCCAGATCATAATAGCTCGTCTCCGCGTCCATCGGCGCGGTCACCGCGTCCAGCACATCGACCGCCGACGCGCCGGCTTCCAGCGCGTGCATGGGGAGCGATGCAGAGGTCACAAAGTCGATTACGCCCAGCGCCTCATCATCGCCCAGTCGGCTGAAGTCACCGTCGGCCACACGCGCCGCGCTGCTGCCCACACGGATCGTGCCATCGGCGGCGGCCTCCGCGAACCAATTGGCGGGATAGAGTACCGTCAGCTTGCCGCCGGCTTCGTCGTTGGCGATCGCCACATTGTCCAGATCGATCGCTTCCTGCGCTGCTGACCACCACATCAGCGTGAACACCGCCAGCACGCCTGCCACCGTCGCCCAGACCGTCACACGCCTGTTCATGAAAAAATTTCCTGAATAATGGGCCTGATCACGTTGTGGCGGATAGCCTAACCCATGCTGAGGGCATCGGCAACGTAGAGAAATCTAACCGGCAGGGCGAATGCTTCAAATTGTCAGGACAGGCGCACAGGCCTGTCCCTACGGTGAAATGAATTTTCGAGATGTAAGGGGCGCGCCCACGTCCTCGATGTTGAAGCGATTACCGTGAACCCGACCGGGGCGATTCTGCGGGGTGAAGGCCCGCCTTAGTTGAAATGCTCACCGCCGTTGACGTGCAGGATCGTCCCGGTCACGAAGTCCTCGCTGACCAGGTAGGCCACGGCGCGGGCGACATCGTCGGCGGAACCGGGATGGCCGAGCGCGGTTTTTTCCCCGGCCTGGCGCCACTGCTCGTCAGACATGCCGGGCGTTTTCATCACAGGGCCGGGCAGCACCCCGTTGACGCGGATATTCTCTGCCCCCAGCGTGGCCGCGCTGATCTCAGTCAGCATCAGCAGCGCCGCCTTGCTGACGCCGTGCGCGGCCCGGTCAACCCACGGGCGCACCGAGCCGTAATCGAGAATATTGACGATCGCGCCGCCGGGCGGATCATTGCGCCGCAGCATGTGGACGGCGGCCTGCGTGCAAAGCATCGGCCCGGTCAGGTTGACATCGAGCGACTGCTGCCAGTCCTCCAGCGTCATCGCCATCAGCGCCCCCTTGTGGAAGACCGACGCGCTGTTGACCAGGATGTTCAGACGGCCAAAGTGACTCTGCACCGCGTCGAAGATCGCGCGCACGCCGTCGCTCTGGCTGACGTCGGCCTGCACGGGGATCGCGTCCACACCCAGCGACTTGATCGCCTGCACGGTTTCGCGCACATTTTCATCGTCAGTGCGGTTGTAATGCACCAGGATATGCACCCCCCGCCGCGCCAGTTCGAGCGCGATCGCCTTGCCCACGCGATGCGCCGACCCCGTCACCAGCGCCACCTGATCGGTCAGATCCACGCGCATATTGATTTTCTCCAGGATTCCCCGTGCGCCAGTGTGCCCCCACTATAGCGCGGGGGCGGCCTGGGCGCAAAAGCCCCTGACGCGGCGCGGGCGCGTTCGGGATCACGCCCCGGTATCGGTCTGCGCGTCGATCAGGGCCTGGGCTTCTGCGCGGCTGGGCGCGTAGGCGATGATCGTCTCGTCCCCGTTGCGCGCCAGGCAGATCGCTTCGCCAGCGCCCGACCAGCACGACAGCGCCGGGGCGATGCTGGCGTTATTCGTGCCAATGCGCGCGGCGGCATAATCTGGATAGGCGGCGGCAAATTCATCGGCGTCAGCGGGTGTATCCCATGCCTGGCGCAGCACCCACGCTCGCTGATCGGCTTCGGTGTTGTAAAACAGCGCGAACTGATCGCCGCCCCAGCCCTCGGCGGCGTCACGGGCCGCGCGCCCTTCAAGCTGCTGCGCGAGATATTCCCGCAGATAAAATTCGCCCAGGGTGCGCTGGATCAGCACCTCCCAACCCTCGCCATCGAGCGTATCAACAGCGGCATTGACCGTGACCTCTACCGGCGCGTCACCATCGAAGTAACGATCCGGGTGGATGATCTGCTCGGTAGAGAGGGGCAAAAGCTCCTGATAGGCCAGATCGACGGCTTCCCAGCCGCCGTGATCGCGCAGCGCGCTGACAAATTCCAGCCCGGCGATGTAGGGGAAGGTCAGTTCCGCTTCCAGGATCGCGGGCGTGCCTTCGGGCAGCGCGGCCCCTGCCAGCAGATCAGGATCGCTCAACAGGGAGAGCGCGGCGGTCGGGTCTTCGGTGACGGCCAGCAGCAGAAAGTCGGACATGACGGCGGTCGCATCGCCTTCATACAGCGACTGCACCGCCAGGAAGCCATCGATATTGCCTTCGCCCGGCGCGGCTTGCAGCGCCCGCAGACCGTAATGCTGATCCTGAAGCGCGTGGGTAAATTCGTGCGCGTAGACGATCTGTTCCAGCAGCGGCAGGTCGTCGCCCAGCGTCTCGATCGTGATCGGGATGGTGTTCACGCTCTGGGTTTCAGGGTCGTAATAACCGCCAGCCTGGGTCGCCAGCAGCTCGCCATAGACCGCGCCGAGATCAAAATCTCCCGCCACGAAATCGAACGCCCGATAAAACTGCGTCTCCGCTGCGAGCAGTTCGTCCGGCGCGTTTTCCTCGAAGTCGGCTATCACGAAGGCGGCTGCCTCCTCGCGGGAGGGAAAGGCCCGGTTGATCCCGGTCAGCGGTTCCAGTTCGCGCAGTTCGATCACCAGCGCCTCGATCTCGTCTATCTGCGTTTGCAGGGCGGGGCTGATCTCCTGTCCTTCCTGCGCCCGCGCCGGGAACGCCATCAGCAGCGCCAGGAGCGCGATCAGTGTCCAGTTGCGAATGGGAGTCGTCATCATAACCTCGTGGGAATCTAGGAATCGGGAGTCGGGGCCGGGTTCGTGTTTGTCCCCCGATGTCATTATAGGCGCGGAACGGCTGTGTGGCGGAGAAGGGCGGATTAATCTAAGCCGACTGGCGGTTTTGATCGGGATGCCAGGTCAGCGTCATCAACTGGCTCGCGCGCAACGCCGCCATCGCATACGTAATTCCATCAAGATCGGAAAATTCAACTTCATATACGTCGAATTCCCATAATTCAACAATTGTACCTACCTGCCCGCGCTTCAGACCTTGAGAGGGCACATCTTCCAGAAGGGCAACCACATCATAAAGGTTCATGATCAATCTCCAATCACATAGCATGATGTCAATATTGGAAATGTCTCTCCGTGACGGATAATCCAGGCTGAACGCACCAAAGCCGATCCGTTGTTTGTCGTTACACGAAAGTCTATCACATAACGATCACCGAAGGCTGTCGAACCAGCGGGGCGGGCTTCTTCCGCTGCTGCCGCATTTTGAAGCGCACTACGCACATAATCGACATCTGTTAGAGTTAGGCCAAGGGCCGAACGAAACACCCTGGCCTTATGGCGACCTGTAGGATGTTCGGGATTGAGAGCATATTCTGTCAGCTTTTCAACGGGAATGTAAGCCTTGTCACCGTTTGGCAGCCAGAGCGATTGCATCAAACCGATTTTCAGGTTCACAACGGTTCGGTACAGATTATTTTTCTGTAGAGGCGCAATGCATTGCGCCTCTGCGACACCCCATGACCTTTATTGAACCGGATGAAAATTTTGATGCGTTTGCCCTGCCGTTTAGCAGCTTTGCCATGATCTATGTGGCCCGCTCGCCGCTGAACCCCACATCCCAGGCCGCCAGGGATGCCATGAAGTGATGCGCGGTCAGGTCGAGGTGGATCGGCGTGAGGCTGGCGTACCCGTTATGCACCGCCCACAGATCCGTGCCCTCGTCCTCCAGCATTCCGCCGGGGGGATCGCCGGCGATGCGGTAGATGTCGCCATTTTTGACCAGCGCGTCACGGTACACGCGGACGCCCTGGCGCGTGAGGCGGATGCCTTTCACGTCTGTGCCGCGCGGCACGTTGACGTTGAGGATGGTGAACGGCGGCAGCACTTTTTCCAGCGCGCGCTCCACCACGACGGCCGCCACGTCCGCCGCCGTGCGGTAATCGTCCACCTCGTCAGCGTCAATCTGATCCATCGAGACAGCCACAGCCGGCACGGCGTGAATCGTCGCCTCCAGCGCGGCGGTGACGGTTCCGCTGTAGGTGATGTCCTGGCCCATGTTCGCGCCGCGATTGATCCCGCTCACGACCAGGCGCGGCGGCCAGGGCGCGAGGCCGAGGGCGCACAGCGCGATGCAATCCGCCGGGGAACCGCCGACCGAGATCGCCGGCGTCCCGTCGGCCAGTTGAGTCAGGCTGGTGGGGATGTCCTGAAACAGCGTCTTTTTGTGACCGCTGGCGCTCTGATTGATCGAAGGCGCGCTCACCGCGATCTCGCCGAAACGACGCATGGCCTGGGCCAGGGCCAGCAGGCCCGGCGCGTGGACGCCGTCGTCATTTGTCACCAGGATGTAGGTCATAACGGGGTGATGCTTTCGGGCTGCATGATAAGCAGATGATCGGCGTCGTGATCCGGTTACAGCAGCAGGATGCCAGACCACTGATCTGCCTCATCTTATCACAGGTTGACCGGGCATCGGCGTGCGGGTCTGTATTTCCTCAGCCCTGATCGCTGCCTGCTGGCGCGTCCGCATCTCTGGACGCCACCAGCACCACCCATTCGCCCTTCTGCGCCGCCTTGCCGTCCTGGTTGACGATGCGCACCTCAAGCGTCACCAGGCCGCCGCCCAGCCGCCGCGCCGGTTGCAGTTCCTTCACCGCCAGCGCCACATGGATCGTGTCGCCAATGTAGACTGGCACGCTGAACTTCATCTCGATCGACCGGAAGCTGAGGACGGTCTGCTCCATAAAGCCGAGCTGATAGGCCTGCCCGACCGCGTAGCTGACCGTCAGCATGCCGTGGGCCACGCGCTGGCCGAGCAGGTGGCCGCGCATGTAATCGGCGTCAAAGTGCATCGGGTTAAAATCCCCGGTCAGCGCGCCGAACTGCACCAGATCGCTTTCCGTGATGGTGCGCCCGCGCGTGGTCATCTTTTGCCCGACGTGGTAATCCTCAAAGTAGAGGCCGGTCGGTCGATCAGGGCGGATGGATGGGATCATAAGTCTCCTGAGATGCAGTGAGCCGCGAGCG
>Ga0224723_1001004_pt1 | contig 17929 bp, 15 predicted proteins | sample Balambano_FR2_Me_FD_161647 | JGI IMG/M metagenome (GOLD analysis project Ga0224723, IMG submission 161647) | Freshwater sediment microbial communities from Lake Towuti, South Sulawesi, Indonesia - Balambano_FR2_MetaG | ecosystem: Environmental > Aquatic > Freshwater > Lake > Sediment | place...
CCCCAAATGTCCTCCGACGAAATTCGCGCCGCTCGACTCGAAAAAGTTGCCCAACTACGGCAATTAGGCTTTGATCCCTACGCTTATCAGTGGGAATCGACTCATCATGCGGCTGCCCTTCAGGAAAAATATGCTGACCTGCCCAGCGGTGAAGAAGTTGATGTAGAAGTGGCGATCGCCGGACGCATTCTGGCGCGGCGCGTCTTTGGTAAACTTGCCTTCTTCACGCTGCAAGACGAGACGGGCGCGATTCAGCTTTATCTAGATAAAACTAGAATCCAGGAAAACATGGCAGAGCGTGATCCCCATGCATTTGACCATGTGAAACAGCTTACAGACGTAGGCGATATTTTTGGCGTTCGTGGCACGATCAAGCGCACCGAAAAAGGAGAACTGTCTGTCTACGTCAAGCAATATGCCATTCTGACCAAATCCCTATTGCCCCTGCCCGACAAGTGGCATGGACTCACTGACGTGGCGAAGCGCTATCGCCAACGCTATGTTGACCTGATCGTTAACCCAGAAGTGCGGACAACCTTTCGCCGTCGCGCTCTGATTACAGCCGCCATTCGTCGCTATTTAGATCAGCACGACTTCATTGAAATTGAGACTCCCGTTCTCCAGGCAGAAGCGGGCGGGGCTGAGGCCCGTCCCTTCATTACCTATCACAACACGCTGGAGATGGATCTGTACCTGCGAATTGCCACCGAGCTACATCTAAAGCGGCTGATCGTGGGTGGATTTGAGCGCGTGTTTGAGCTGGGACGAATTTTTCGCAATGAAGGCGTTTCTACCCGCCACAACCCAGAGTTTACGACGCTGGAAGTGTATCAGGCTTATGCAGACTACTGTGACATCATGGCGCTGGTGGAAGGACTGATTACAACGGCGGCTCAGGATGTGCTGGGAACGCTGCAAATTACCTATCAAGGGCAGGAAATTGACTTGACAGCACCCTGGCGCAGAGCCACAATGCGCGATCTGGTGCAAGAGCAAACGGGGCTAGATTTTAGTCAGTTCAAAACGCTGGACGAAGCAAAGTCTGCTGCTCAAGCGGCGGGTTTGACTGATCTTGACCAATGTTCTAGCATCGGGCACGTTTTGAACGAGGCGTTTGAGCAAAGGGCAGAAGAGCAACTGATTCAGCCGACCTTTGTGTTGGAATACCCGGTGGAAATTTCGCCCCTGGCAAAACCCCATCGTGACAAACCCGGTTTGGTCGAACGATTTGAGCTATTTGTAGTCGGGCGCGAAACGGCGAATGGTTTCTCTGAGTTAACCGACCCGATTGACCAGCGAGAACGCTTTGAGGCACAAGCCGCCCGTAAAGCAGCCGGAGATCTGGAGGCTCCTGGTGTAGACGAGGACTTTCTCACTGCCCTAGAGTATGGAATGCCGCCCACAGGTGGTGTGGGCATTGGCATCGATCGCTTGGTGATGCTGCTTTGTGACTGTGCCAGCATCCGCGATGCGATCGCTTTCCCTCTACTTAAACCCGAAAAACCTAATGAAGAAGCTTAGCCCAGTACTTGAAGCTCGATTACATCGAAAGCCCCCCCCCGTAGAACAGATTCTACCTGCTTGCCCCGCAAGCGTTTTCCTGTAACTTGCTCCATTACGCCTTGAATTGCTCCCAGGGTGAAAGTTAGCTGACGGTTAGAGCCTTGAGGTTCCCCAGCCGAACAAATTGTTTCCCGGCAGTAAACCCAGATCCCTTCTCCGTCGCTGACAACTCTATCGACAATGCAGAGCCGAGTGCCTTCTTTCCCCAGTGCGGATTGGAGAAGTGAGACAATCTTCTCAGAGTTAATTCCCACTCCGGTCAGTCCAAGCTGTTCTGCGAGTTGCTTGCCTCGGCTACGACCCGCAGCAATCAGGGCGATCGCCGCTGCCTTTTCACCCAGAGCATCTTCAGTTCCAGTTACGATTGCTCTGAAACAAATAATGCTGCTAAAGTCACCTAGCTCAGTACGCATTTGATTAACCACAGGAATTGTGACACCAGACATAAACAAATACCTCAAAGAGCTTCAGAACAAGTTTTTTGAAAGCAAGAATCATTGCTTTCATGTGTGTTACTTACAGCAATTTTCACTTGGATACACCACAAAACCTGGTAGGGGCGGTTCGCGAACCGCCCCTACGCTGCGGCTTGCCCATTCAAAAATGGCTGTAAATTCATCAAGCAATCTATTGCACCATCAAAGTATTGCTATAGTACCCAGGTGAATTGGCTTTGCCACTAATCACCAAAAGATGCAGACCAACCCCAAATCATCTTTAAATGAGTAGATTGCACAAGCTGCAACTCCCTCAAATAAAGCCCTTTAAAGCTTACTTATAGCGGTAGCCATATTGATTAGGACATTTTGGTGGCGCGGCTCCGCCACCAAAATGTCCGTGTCCTAACCTAGCTGACTACAGCAATAGAATTGCTACACAAGGGCAAATGCAACTCCGTAATGCCGATTCTTCATGAAGTTGCACTGAACAAGGGGCTTAAGCCCCTTGTTCCAATAGGGTTTATTTTGTGCAAGCTCAAATTGAATTTGGTATGACCTATTGATGTCAACTAACTCGATGAATGTCAAATAATCTGTCTTGAGATATAGCCCTAAATCAGTTGTAAGAAGAGTAGGTTGTGAGAGGCGCACCCCTCTGGGGTGCGCCTCTCACAACCCATTTAGGATGGCTATATCAAGAATTGTGTCGCTGGCAGAGCAATAGCCCAAACCATTGATTTAGGTCAGTCCAGGTTTGGATAGGCTGAAGTCCTTTGGCTGAAAGCTCCTGTTGAATTTGAGTCAGGTCAAATTTGCGCGAAATTTCACTCAAAATAGTTTCTCCTGGCTGGAAGGCAATCGCCATTCCCAGGTCTTGCAGTTCCACCGTTTGCGCCTTCAGGCTTCGCAGGTGCATCTCAATTTGGTGCAGCGACTCGTTGTAAAAAGACCAGTGTTCAAACTGGTTCAGGTCAAAGTTTCCACCAAAGCGCTGGTTTAAATGGCTGAGCATATTCAGGTTAAAGGCGGCAGTGACACCCTGACTGTCGTTGTAAGCAGCTTCTAGTAAACCTTTGGGCTTTTGCAGGTCGATGCCTAACAGAAAATATTCACCGGGTTGCAACGCCTGAGTAATCTGTGAGAAGAAAACATGACATTCATCTGGGTTCAGGTTGCCTAAGGTGCTGCCGATGAAGCAAATCATTCGGGTGGGCAAAGGGGCTGGGCTGAGCCGTTCTAACGCTAGCTCGTAGGTGCTGACCAGTCCGTGAATTTTGAGGCTGGAATAGTCGGCCAATAAGGTACGGGCGCTGCTTTCGAGAATGCCTGCGCTGACATCAATCGGCAAGTAGCGCAAAGGATAGCCCTGCTGCTGGTAGGCATCGAGCAGGAGGCGAGTCTTGCTGCTGCTGCCGCTGCCCAGTTCAACGATTTCGCAAGCTCCGGTGAGTTGGGCGATCGCCCCTGCATACTCCTGAAAAATGGCGGCTTCTGTGCGCGTCAGATAATATTCCGGCAATTCGCAGATTTGCTCAAACAGTTGAGAGCCGCGATCGTCATAAAAATAGCGTGGCGGTAAGGATTTTGGCGTTTGGCTTAAGCCGCTGATCACATCTTGGGCTGATTCCAGATTGGTTTGAGCATTGACTGGATCGATTAAATACTCGATCTGTAGACGTTCCTCTAGGTTGTACTGAGAGGAGAGGCGATCGCCAATTTTGCTTTGAGAAAAACCCGTCGAGCCAGAAGATTTAGGAAATTGCATGAAGCTTTCATAGAATCCATCAGCGGGTAGACCAAAAGCCATACCCGCTCTGCATTTTCCCATTTAATGATGAGAATCAGCTTAGACCTTTAGAATCATTTGTTATGGCAATCCTCTTTGATTTGTGAAAAGATAATTCGTGAAAGTGCCCGTCCGGAGGACGGGCACTTTCACGAATTATTTAGGATCGCTACATACCAATTCTTTATGAAGTTGCACTGAACAAGGGGCTTAAGCCCCTTGTTATCTCGCTCTAGTCCCAGGTGCCGCTCCCCTCTGACCTACCTGTCACCCAAACCATTCTGAAGAAGGTCAAGGGTCGCGATACTCCTTCAGGAGTGGCGTTGCGCCATCGCGCTTATCAGTGGCTATGATAGACAGCAGTTGTTTGCGTCTGGTGAGCGTTTCGATGGCTCAGTCCTCTATCTAAAGCGAAGCTCTATGAGACGGCGAGACCAAACGCGAAACCCCTGAACAATCTGCTTGCAGCAGTGCTTCGCTATCGCTAGTCAGAGTATGAATGCCGTCGAGATCGAAGAAGCCGTTTCCCAACTTGCCGGAGCAAGCTTTGACTCAGAGGCGTTTCCCTTTGCCTTTCTGGAAGCCTTTGGGAACAAAGCGACGACGATTAAGAAGCTCAGAAGCGGTAGCTCTAACCAGTCCGACCTGGGCGGTGTACTTCAGCGTAACAATATTCACATTAAGGTCTGCCAAGTCGGGGAAGTGACAGATACCCTGACAGTCCTGCGGGAAAGTCCAGCAACGATCCGGTATAAGGCTAAATTCATTCTGGCTACCGACGGCAAAAGCTTTGAAGCAGAAAACCTGGTCGATGGGGAAACCGTTGCCTGCGACTACCCGGACTTCCATGACCACTTCGGCTTTTTCTTGCCGCTGGCAGGCATCACCACAGTCAAGCAAATTCGGGAAAATGCCTTTGACATCAAGGCAACGGGTCGCCTCAATCGCCTGTATGTAGAGCTGCTGAAAACCAACCCCGACTGGGATACCGCCGATCGCCGTGAGGAGATGAATCACTTCATGGCGCGGCTGATTTTTTGCTTCTTTGCCGAAGATACCAACATTTTCCACAGCGATCGTCTTTTCACTGCCACCATTGAACAGATGAGCGCCAGCGATGCCTCAAATACCCATGAGGTGCTGGCGGAAATTTTTCGGGCGATGAGTATTCCACTGAAGGAGCGGGAAGCGGCGAAGATTCGCAACTGGACAAATGGGTTTCCCTATGCCAATGGGGGGCTGTTTGGCCCAACTGGCCCTCAAGCCCAACCTGGGAGAGGGGCTGGGGGTGAGGGTCTTACGGTGCCCCGCTTCAGCAAGATTGCCCGATCGTACCTCCTCCACGTCGGCAATCTGGACTGGACGAAGATCAACCCCGACATCTTCGGCTCGATGATTCAGGCGGTAGCGGATGACGAAGAGCGGGGAGCGCTGGGGATGCACTACACCAGTGTGCCGAACATCCTCAAGGTGCTGAATCCGCTGTTTTTGGATGAGTTGCGTGCCCAGCTAGGGTTGGCAGAAGACAACCCCCGCAAGCTGCTGAACCTGCGGAAACGGATGGCGCGGATTCGGGTGTTTGACCCGGCTTGTGGGTCGGGGAATTTTTTGGTGATTGCCTACAAGGAGATGAGGGCGATCGAAGCCGAAATCAACCAGCGCCGGGGGGAACCCGATCGCAAATCCGAGATTCCCCTGACCAACTTTCGCGGCATCGAAATCCGCCACTTTTCCTGTGAGGTGGCGCGGCTAGCGCTGATTATTGCGGAGTATCAGTGCGATGTGCTGTACCGGGGGCAGCGGCTGGCGCTGGCGGAGTTTTTGCCGCTGAAGGATGACAACTGGATTACCTGCGGCAATGCCTTGCGGTTGGACTGGTTGAGTATTTGCCCACCGACGGGAACAGATGTGAAGGTGCAGCGGGAGGGTTTAGATTTATTCAGTGAAATAAGTCAGGAAACAGAAGTTGATTTTGAGAATGAGGGAGGAGAGACATACATCTGTGGGAACCCACCATATCAGGGAAGCGTAAATCAAACACCAGCTCAGAAGGAAGACATGAAGCTCGTTTTTGCGAGCGTTTTCAAAAAATATAAAGACCTAGATTATGTTGCTGCATTTATGCTCAAGGCTGCACGGTTTAATCTGATTAGTGCATCATCAAGTGCGTTTGTTACGACAAATTCTATTACTCAAGGCGAGCAGGTTGCTATGCTTTGGCCACTTATTTATGAGCAAGAAAATCATATTCATTTCGCCCGCACTTCATTTCTATGGAGTAATCTCGCTAGCAACAAAGCGGTAGTCACTTGCGTAATTGTAGGGCTTACTATTAAACAGTTTCAGAAAAGTCGGCTTTTCACTAATGAAGTCGTGCAGGAAGCTAATTCTATAGGTCCATATTTGGTATCTGGTTCAGAAAACATTATTCAGAAATGCAGCCGCCCAATCCACAAGTTGTCGCACATGGATTATGGAAATAAGCCTACTGACGGCGGCAACTTCATCATGTCTAAAGTCGAGGCACAAGACCTTATCTCAAAATACCCAGAAACAAAGCACCTCATTCGAGAATACTGGGGATCGCGAGAATTTATACAGTCAACGCCAAGATATTGTCTTTGGATTGAGGATGATCGACTTGAAAAAGCACTCACGATTCCTGAAATTAAAATTCGAGTAGACCAAGTTAAATTGATGCGATCTGAAAGCAGGGGGCAGCAAGCGAACAAGCATGCAAAGTCACCGCACCGATTTGTCTTTACTCCACATACTAATAACTTAGGGCTTTTGGTGCCTCGACATTTTTCTGAAAATCGAGAATTTTTGACAGTTGGACTAGTTTTGGGAAAGTACCAAGTAATCGCTGATTCTGCCTCTGCAATCTACGATGGTAACTTGGTTGACTTTGCAGTCTTATCCTCCAAGATCCATATGACTTGGATCGCTACGGTCGCAGGGCGTATTAAGTCAGATTATCGTTACTCAAGCACGTTAGTTTGGAACACTTTCCCCGTGCCCACCCTCACCAAGCAAAACAAAGCCGACCTCACCCGCTGCGCCGAAGACATCCTGCTAGCGCGGGAACACTATTTCCCCGCCACCATTGCCGATATGTACGACCCCGATCGCATGGATACCGAGTTCCCCCTTGTCCGCCAAGCCCACGAACGCAATGACGAAGTGCTGGAGCGCATCTACATCGGTCGCCGCTTCAAAAACGATACGGAGCGGCTAGAGAAGCTGTTTGAGCTGTATACCAAGATGACCGCCTAGTAAGCCACACTCGATCTATCCGCCAACTCCATCGCCCCCTTAAACCCATGACCGCCGCCGAAAGACTCTATCAACTAATCCAAACCCTGCCCGAAGAGCAGATCACTGAAGTCCTGCACTTCGCCGAATTTCTGCACCAAAAACAACTCGCCACCGTTGCCCCGGCCCCAGCCATTCCCCCCGGCACCCTGACCGGACTACGCGGCATTGCCAAACAGCCTGGCGCCGCTCCCAGCGATGAAGCGCTGCAAGCCGACTACACCGACTATCTTACGCAGAAATATCAGTAACTTTTTTCATAAATTGACGATGAATCCAGCTCTGCAACCCATTCTTCAGCAGCTTAAACAAGACCTGACGGCACTCTATGGCGATCGCCTGAGTCACCTCACTCTCTTTGGCTCCCAAGCCCGTGGCGATAGCGAACCAGAGTCAGATATTGATGTTCTGGTAGTGTTGCGTTCCCGCAATGTCTCCGAAGGAGAATCGACCAGTAATGGCGGAGCAGAATCGCCCGTCAATCCTGGCGAAGAAATCAAACGCACTGGCAAAATTGTTGCTGATCTCTCCCTTCACCATGATGTGGTGATTAGCTGCCTGTTCATGGATGAAACCCAGTATCAAACCCGCAATAATGCTCTGCTGCGCAATATCCGCCAGGAGGGAGTCCTGCTATGACGGATGAGCAACGAGAACTCCTGCTCAAAGCTCAGCAAAGCCTAGAAGCTGCCAAACTTTTGCTGACCAGCAACTATCCAGATTTCGCGACCTCTCGTGCCTACTACGCCATGTTCTACATCGCCGAAGCGTTTTTAGAAGGTGAGGGGCTAACGTTTTCCAAACATTCCGCCGTCATTGCTGCCTTCGGACGAGAATTTGCTAAACCTCGCCGCGTGTTACCCGACTTTCACCGCTTCTTAATTGAAGCTCAAGAACTTCGCACCACTGGCGATTACGGACAATTCAACGCCGTTACCGCTGACCAAGCGGCAGAACAAATTCAGCGTGCTGAAGCCTTTTTAGCCCTGGCCATTCAAGACATAGGCGCATTATGAGTAAACCCACCGCTGTCCCCTCCGTTTCGGTTACCTACGCCCAACAAGGCACCTCCACCAAAGCCAACGAGCTGGGCATGCGCCCCATGCAGGAACGCGCTTACCAAAAACGCGGCGAACAATACCTGCTGATCAAATCGCCCCCCGCGTCGGGCAAAAGTCGGGCACTCATGTTCATCGCCCTCGACAAGCTAGAAAACCAGGGCCTGCAGCAGGCGATTATCGTTGTGCCCGAAAAAGCGATCGGCTCCAGCTTTCACAACGAACCCCTGAGTCAGTTTGGTTTTTGGGCTGATTGGGTCGTCGAACCCCGGTGGAACCTCTGCGATGCTCCTGGTGGCGACAACGGCGGCAAAGTGGATGCGGTGAAGACATTTCTCAATAGCGATGCCAAAGTGCTGGTCTGCACCCACGCCACCTTCCGCTTTGCTGTGGAACGGTTCGGCATCGAAGTTTTCGACCATCGCCTGATCGCGGTGGATGAGTTTCACCATGTTTCCGCCAACCCAGATAATAAGCTGGGCGATCATGTGCGTCAGTTCATGACTCGCGACAAAACCCATATCGTCGCCATGACGGGTTCCTACTTTCGCGGCGATGCCGAGGCGGTGCTGCATCCCGAAGACGAGTCCAAGTTCGACACCGTTACCTACACCTACTACGAGCAGCTCAACGGCTACCAATACCTGAAGCAGCTCGACATCGGTTACTACTTTTATTCCGGCAGCTACACCGACGAAATCATGGCGGTGCTCAACCCCCAGGAAAAGACCATCCTGCACATTCCCAATGTCAACTCCCGCGAAAGCACCAAAGACAAGATCCGCGAGGTCGAGCACATCATTGAAGAATTGGGCGAGTGGCAGGGCATCGATCCCCAAACGGGTTTTCAACTGGTCAAAACCCCTGACGGTCAGATCCTCAAAATTGCCGATCTGGTAGACGATGATCCCTCTAAGCGGGATACAGTCGCCGCTGCTCTGAAAGACCCTACCCAAAAAAATAACCGCGACCATGTAGACATCATCATCGCCCTGGGCATGGCGAAAGAAGGCTTTGACTGGATCTGGTGTGAACATGCCCTGACGGTGGGCTACCGCTCCAGCCTGACGGAGATTGTGCAGATCATCGACGTGCCACCCGCGATGCCCCCGGTAAGACCCGCGCCCGCTTTACCAACCTGATCGCTGAACCCGACGCCAGCGAAGCCGCCGTTACCGAAGCCGTGAATGATACGCTGAAGGCGATCGCCGCCAGCCTGTTGATGGAGCAGGTACTCGCCCCCCGTTTTGAGTTCAAACCCAAAAACACCAACAATCAACCCACTCCTGGTTTTGACTACGGTGAAGGGGGCTACGATTCGAGCCAGTGCAACGTTGGCTTTAATCCAGAGACGGGGCAGATTGAACTAGAAATTAGTGGACTGGCAACACCAAAAAGCCCAGAAGCTCAGCGTATCTGCCGCGAAGACCTGACCGAACTGGTTACTGCCTTTGTCCAGGACAAGACAGCAATCGAGCGTGGACTATTCGATGAGGAACTGGTGCCGGAAGAACTGACACAGGTTCGCATGGGCAAGATCATCAAAGAAAAGTTGCCCAACCTCGATGAAGAAGACCAAGAAGCCGTCCGTCAGCACGCGATCGCCGCCCTCAACCTGATTCAACAGGCAAAGCAAGCCGTCAACGAAGCAGGGGGAACCTACAGCATTCTCCCCTCTTCCGCTCTGGGAGAGGGGTCGGGGGTGAGGGCTGTAGACGACCGAGAAGCCCCAAAAAATACCGCCCTCATCGACGGGGTACGGCAGTTTGCCCTATCGGTGACTGAACTCGATATGGATTTGATCGATCGGATCAATCCCTTTGGCGAAGCCTACGCTATCCTGGCCAAGTCCATGAGCGAAGAACGGCTGAAGCAGGTCGCCGAAGTGATTGCTGCTAAGCGGGTTAGCCTGACGGTAGAAGAAGCGCGAGAACTGGCTAAACGGGCGTTGCGGTTCAAGCAGGAAAAAGGCCGCCTGCCTTCCCTTACCGCTACCGACCCCTGGGAAAAGCGCATGGCAGAGGGGATCGCCTTCCTGCAACGCAAAGTGAAGGAGGACAAGGATGCCTAAGTACACGACCGACGAAGATCTGGACTTGCTCAATGAATTGGGCGTAGAGACAGCACCCGATCCGGTCAGCCAGCGCTCTGCTCGTGAAGAACGCATTATCGCCGGCTTTGAAGAGATCGAGCGATTTGTGGAATCTCAGGGCAGACTGCCGAACCATGGAGAAGACCGCGATATCTTCGAGCGGCTTTATGCCGTGCGGCTCGATCGCCTACGGGAATCAGAGGAATGTCGTGAACTTCTGAAACCGCTAGACTCACAGGGACTCCTAGATGCTGCCGCCGAAACCCCGCTCCCCCTTGCCGAAGACTTGGATGATGAAACGCTACTCGCCGAGCTGGGTGTGGATACCGCTGCTGAGAATGACGTTACTCAGCTCACCCATGTGCGATCGCGCCAGGAAATCAAAGCCGCAGAAGAAATCGCCCAACGAGTTCCCTGTCAGGACTTCGATGAATTCAAACCCCTTTTTGACGAGGTGCAACGCCAGTTAGCAATGGGTGAGCGGCAAACCCTAAAATACCAGGACAATGCCGCCGTCAATCAGGGCGACTTGTTCATCCTCGATGGACAGAAGGTGTTAGTGGCAAACATGGGTGAACTGTTTATCAGCGATTACGGTGTGCCAAACTGTCGCCTGCGGGTCGTGTATGACAACGGAACCGAGAGCGATTTACTGCTGCGATCGCTCCAGCGGGCATTGAATAAAGACAAAGCCAGCCGTCGCATTACCAAACCTGAAACAGACTTCGGGCCCCTATTTTCGCACGTTGAAACAGAAGACGACTTGCCGACTGGCTATATTTACGTACTCAGAAGCCAATCCGATGATCCCTTCATTGCCGAGAATCGATTGGTCATCCATAAAATCGGCGTGACGGGTGGCGATGTCAAAAAACGAATTGTGAATGCCAAGAAAGATCCGACCTATCTACTTGCAGACGTGGAAATCGTCACCACCTTTAAACTCGCAAACATCAATCGAAAAAAACTTGAGACAATTCTCCACAAATTCTTTGATCCGGCTCGATTAGAGGTGCAATTACAAGATCGCTTTGGCATCCCCGTAAACCCCAAAGAATGGTTTCTGGTTCCCCTAGAGGCAGTTGAGGAGGTGATTGAAAAAATTAAGGAAGGAACAATCGACCAATTTCAATACGATCCGGAGTCAGCAAGCCTGACACGCTTGTAATGCCTCCAAAAGGGTAACTGTCACGAAGATGATCGGACAGCAAACAAAATGTACTTGCCAAGCGAGATAACAAATCGATGGAGCCGACCGTTGAGAGGTTATCAGTAGCATCCAGAGTGATCTGCGGCGGCTCATCTCAATCGTTCCACTGAAGGCTGTAGCTACACAGACTATTGATTGAGCTTGCAGGATACCATAGCAGTAGTAAAAGCTTGGGTTGCAGCAACTTATTGGAGTTTTGTCAGGTTGCCTGAGCCACCAAAATGAGCAGATAGCAACGATGACAGATGTAGATTTTGAATCTAGCGATCAGGCGGAGGCACTCCCCCTTTTATCAGATGTAGCTCTGATTCCGCAGGCTCCGGAGGGCTTTAAGTCGGGCTTTGTGGGCATTGTGGGACGACCGAATGTGGGCAAGTCCACGCTGATGAATCAGTTGGTGGGTCAGAAGATTGCGATCACGTCGCCAGTAGCGCAAACGACGCGCAATCGTCTGAGAGGCATTCTCACTACCTCTGAGGTGCAAATTATTTTTGTTGACACACCGGGAATTCACAAGCCGCATCACCAGCTTGGAGAAGTGCTGGTGCGAAATGCCCGAATTGCAATTGATTCGGTGGATGTGCTGCTGCTTGTGGTGGATGGAACGGTGGAGGCGGGCGGGGGCGATCGCTTTGTCGTCGAGTTGCTCAGCCAATCTAAAACGCCCGTGATTTTGGGAATTAACAAGGCAGACCAGCAGGCTGCTGATGCTGAATGGATTGACCAGAGCTACATTCAACTGGCAGAAACAAACGGCTGGGCAGTGGCAAAATTTTCTGCCCTCACAGGAGACGGGCTAGAAAGCTTACAAAGGTTGCTAAATGAGCGTCTTGAGCCAGGCCCCTACTATTACCCACCAGATTTAGTTACCGACCAGCCAGAACGCTTCATCATGGCTGAACTGATTCGAGAGCAAATTTTGCTGCTGACTCGTGAAGAAGTGCCGCATTCAGTGGCGATCGCCATTGACCGCGTAGACGAAGAGCCTGACATTACCCGCATTCTCGCCACAATCAACGTTGAGCGGCAGTCGCAAAAGGGCATCGTCATCGGCAAGGGCGCGAGTATGCTAAAGGCGATCGGTACGGCTGCCCGTCAGCAAATTCAAAAGCTGGTGATGGGAAAGGTTTACCTGGAGCTATTCGTGCGGGTGCAACCCAAATGGCGGCAGTCCCGCACGCGGCTGGCAGAATTTGGCTATCGAGTTGAAGAGTAATCTTCACCAAACCTCTTGGTTAGAATCCGCGTTCTGCTCTCATCAGGTGGATTGCAGCCTCAGCCAGGTGTTTTGCGGCTCTGTGTTCCGCCAGGTAAGCAGAGTCGGCGTTTGATACCTGCACCTCAACCACCTCAGCAGCGCGATGTATCCCAATTTGCTGTAGGCTGTTTGACTATATCAACCGTCAAGCTTGCCCTACAGTAGCTAAGGCAAATTGCCATTCTGATTGTGCTGTGTAAGGAGTGCCCCGATGAGTTACCGTATGGATCGCCGTGCCTACGCTGAAACCTATGGCCCGACGGTTGGCGATCGCATTCGTCTAGCCGACACCGAGTTAGTCATTGAAGTAGAAGCAGATCGCACCACTTACGGCGATGAAGTTAAGTTTGGCGGCGGCAAGGTGATTCGAGATGGTATGGGGCAGTCTCCTATCTCTAATGCAGATGGAGCGGTAGACGCAGTCATCACGAATGCGCTGATTCTGGACTGGTGGGGCATTGTAAAGGCGGACATTGGCATCAAAGACGGCAAGATTTTCAAAATTGGTAAAGCCGGAAATCCTTACATTCAAGACAATATTGATATCATTGTTGGCCCTGGAACGGAGGCGATCGCCGGAGAAGGCTTAATCCTCACTGCGGGTGGAATCGACGCTCACATTCACATGATTTGTCCCCAGCAAGTGGAAGTGGCGATCGCCTCTGGCGTAACCACACTGATTGGCGGTGGCACAGGCCCCGCCGCAGGCACCAACGCCACAACCTGCACCCCTGGTCCCTGGAACATTTATCGAATGCTGCAAGCGGCTGATGCATTCCCGGTGAATATCGGTTTTTTAGGTAAAGGAAACTCCTCTCAGCCTCAAAGCTTAGTCGAACAAGTAAACGCTGGAGTGTTAGGCTTAAAGCTGCATGAAGACTGGGGAACAACTCCAGCGGCGATCGATACCTGTCTCGGTGTGGCTGAAGACTATGACATTCAGGTAGCAATTCACACAGATACCCTGAATGAGTCCGGATTTGTTGAGGATACGGTGGCTGCTTTCAAAAATCGCTGCATTCACACCTACCACACGGAAGGAGCAGGCGGCGGACACGCTCCCGACATCATTAAAGTCTGCGGTGAGTTAAATGTTTTACCCTCTTCTACTAATCCGACTCGCCCTTACACGCTCAACACCTTAGAGGAACATCTGGATATGCTGATGGTGTGTCACCATCTCGATCGCGGCATTCCAGAAGATGTGGCGTTTGCGGAATCGCGGATTCGGCGGGAAACGATTGCGGCTGAGGACATTCTGCACGACCTGGGCGCTTTTAGCATGATTTCCTCGGATTCTCAGGCAATGGGGCGAATTGGGGAAGTGGTGATTCGCACCTGGCAAACGGCCCACAAGATGAAGGTGCAGCGGGGTGCCCTAAACCAAGACTCTGAGCGCAATGATAACTTCCGCGCCAAGCGTTACGTGGCGAAATACACGGTTAATCCTGCGATTACTCATGGCATTGCTGAGTATGTCGGTTCCGTTGAGGAAGGAAAAATTGCCGATCTGTGTCTCTGGCGACCTGCCTTCTTTGGCGTAAAACCAGAGATGGTGATCAAAAGTGGCTTAATTGCCTGGGCCCAAATGGGCGATGCGAATGCCAGCATTCCCACTCCGCAGCCCGTTCATATGCGACCAATGTTTGGCAGTTTTGGGGGGGCGATCGCCACCACTTCTTTCACCTTTATTTCTCAAGCTGGGTTAGGCCACGAGATTCCCAAACACCTGAAGCTACAAAAGCCAGCCCTTCCCGTCTCCGGAATTCGCAAACTCACCAAGCGCGACATGAAACTGAACGACGCACTTCCCCAAATGGAAGTCGATCCTGAAACCTATGAAGTTCGAGCCGATGGGGAGTTACTCACCTGTGAACCTGCTACCGTTTTGCCCATGGCCCAGCGATATTTTCTATTTTGAATCCCGCAGGTTGGGTGGAGATAAACCTGAGATTGATCTCAAGGCGCTAGGGCAGCGCCTCTTGCTACTGGTGCAAGATCTCACTTACAGCAATTTTCACTTGGATAAACCACAAATCTTGGTAAGGGCGGTTCGCGAACCGCCCCTAGCGTTATGGCTTACCCATCTGAAAATGGCTATAACTCTTCGAGTTTAGGGAATCAGAACGATGTCATGTGCGCCTCGCACTACGTCCAGGGTTAATCCGGTTCGCTCAAGCCTGGGACGGTTGCCTTCAACGACTCTCCAAAATTCGACGGCTCCTGTTGTTGGAGTTTCCTCACGATAGTGGTAGATGACGACGGCCAGTGAGTTTCCTTCTGCGTCAAAGGTGACTTGTTCTGGTAGTAGCCCCTCAAAACCATATTCATTGACAGCGGTTAATTCACCAGAGGTGCGATCGATTGCAACGAGTGACAGGGAGCTATAGGGTTTGCCGCGCCATGCAGGTAGCCAGTTGGGTAAATAGGTGCGGCGCATATTAACTGTAACTGCCAGTGAGTCATCGGGGCTGATGGCAAATCCTTCTGGACTAAGACCGACTTCTGCAACGGAGGTGACTTCTGGCTGTTTAGTTGGGTCAAAGGCGATCGCAATCAATGCTCCTTTCGGATTCATCAAATAGTCTAACTGTCGAATGCCATAGGTACGCCATTTCACATCTGGGATTAAGTAGAATCGACCATCTGAGGTGAAGCGTCCTGCTGTGAGCCAATTTCCGACTCTGATTGGTTCACCTTGAGGCTGAAGGGTCGGGTTTCCCTGGGCATCTTGCTGCACTTGATAAAATGCAACCGCCTGATTGTTGAGATTGAGGGCGAGGTATTGACCCGAAGGATGCCAAACAATAGACCTGGCACTAGCAGGCTGTCCGTCCATTTCAGGCATGGCAAAGTTGAACTGTTCACTAAATGTACCGTTGATGATCTGAATTACAGCTAATTCTTCCCCTGGCTGATCTAGCGTGACGGCGAGTAGCGTTCCGTCTGGGTTTAAGCCTAAGTGTTCTGGATTTTTCCCTACTTCTAGGGTGGCGATCGCCCTTAACTGCTCTTGAGCAAGATCAACCGCAGTCACTTGTGTCCCGGCAGGCAATTGATCAATCGAGTCATATTCCTCAACGTTATCGGGTGGACGGCTGCGGACTTCTGCGACAAATGCCCTGGTGCCATCGGGTGAGGCGGCGATGATTTGAGGCCACGACGCAACCGAGTTGGAAACCTGCACCTGACGAATAGATGGGTTTTGAGGATTGAGCGGTAAATCAATCACCGTTAATGTATCTTCAATACCAGGTTCCCGGTTTAACACACCATCTGCATAGGCGGTAGCAACCATGTCAGCATCCGAAGTAACCAGTAGAGCGTTTCCTGTGAAAGTGAGGGGTTGGGGAGATGAGAGGATGGGGGCGATCGCTACGGGTTCAATCCATTGCAGCAAGCCATAGAGGGCGATCGCCAATATAACTCCCAGTACTGCCAGTCCCATTCTTTTCCACCAACATGATTGGAGCCATTTCATGTAAGCCTTCCTCCAAAGGTTCATGTTTAGAGTAAGGTAAGCCTAGAACGATTGTCCAAGTCATTTTTGACACTGTACTAATAGCTCTAAGTTATTAATGGAACTCCGACATCTTCACTACTTTGTCGCCACTGCGGAAGAACTGCACTTTGGACGAGCAGCCGATCGCCTGCAAATGACGCAACCCGCCCTAAGTAAACAAATTGCTGCCTTAGAAAAAGAACTCGATGTGCAGCTTCTAGCCCGGACAAAGCGAGTTGTGCAACTCACCCCAGCAGGACAAGTTTTCTTTGAACGAGCAAAATATCTGCTCTCTCAAGTGAATGAGACGGTAGAGCTAACCAAGCGTACCGATCGAGGTGAAGCAGGCGTTTTAACTATTGGTTTTACTACAACTGCTATATACACGATTCTGCCAGCTTTGTCCCGGCGCTTTTGCGATCGCCATCCCCAGGTCGCACTCAACCTGCTAGAACTCTCTACTGAGGCACAGGTTGCCGCCCTCAATCGAGGTGAAATCGATCTGGCATTTTTACATCCGCCAATTGACTTGCGCGGGCTATCTCTTTATCCAATTTCAGAGGAATCATTTATTGCAGTTTTGCCGCAGCAGCATCCGCTGGCAGAGCAGGCGTACATCACACTCGATGCTTTAGCTGGAGAATCTTTTATCCTTCATCCCCGCAGAGAAGGCCCAATTCTCTATGACGGATTCATTCAGTTATGTCATCAATCGGGATTTCATCCCAAAATTGTTAGGGAAGTGAGTCCTCACCAAACGCGCATTTGCCTGGTAGCCGCCGGAATGGGAATTACATTTGTTCCAAAAAGTGTTCAGTCGTTGGTGAGTGCAGACGTGATATGCAAACCCATTGAAAATGTTCCTATTAAACTTCAGTTTGCGGCTGCATGGAAACAGAACTGCATGACTCCAACGGTGCAAAAATTCTTAGAGTTGCTAGCCTAGTGATTCTCTCCCTCTCCAACAATGGAGCTTTCAATACAGGATTTAGCCATGCTCAATGTCTTTCCATAGTTGAGCAATCGGAATCGTTTGTCCAGTCATTGCTTCATATAGCGGTAGCCATATTGATTAGGACATTTTGGTGGCGCGGCTCCGCCGCGCCACCAAAATGTCCTTGTCCTAACCTAGCTGACTACAGCTATACCAGGACTGACGAAAATCTGACAATATTTCTTCTCTAGAAATATTATCCTCGGTTGACTCTTCCTGAATTAGAACAATGACTTCAACACAGTAATCGTCTCATCGGACATAAAATGTCGAAAGTCCAGGATTTCAATCAGAACAAGTTTGGCATCCTTAGAATAATGTAAAATCACCTGCCCTTCATCTTCAGCATAGGCAATGGGGTCAGTAGAAAGTTCAACCAAAAGTACATCAACATCTTGACTATAGCTAATCTTTCTCATATCTAGACTTCCTACTAGGATAAAGTGTGATAGTCAAGATGCTAAGAAAATAATTGATTCAGAAGCTGTTCACGAGTTATATCAAAATGCTTCTCAATGTCTCGTAAGATTGCGCTGAGAGTACCAATTTTAATTGGGCTATGATTTGGAATAGTAATATGATGCTCGGTTCTTCCGGATCTGAGGTGAAAATCGTATAATAGGCTACTTTTAGCCAGGTGTAGTGCCGATGGACATTCATCTTGATAGTTTGCTGAACTTACCTAACGCTACGGTTGAAAGCTGTACTCAG
>Ga0224723_1001005_pt1 | contig 17926 bp, 23 predicted proteins | sample Balambano_FR2_Me_FD_161647 | JGI IMG/M metagenome (GOLD analysis project Ga0224723, IMG submission 161647) | Freshwater sediment microbial communities from Lake Towuti, South Sulawesi, Indonesia - Balambano_FR2_MetaG | ecosystem: Environmental > Aquatic > Freshwater > Lake > Sediment | place...
CCGTCGAGCGCGCGGCAGGCGCCGGGATAGAGTGGGCCGTCCGGCCCATGCGGCGCGTTGGCCGAGGCAGCGATCTCGCGAGAAATGTCGGCCCGCGTGCAGAAGCAGGGATACAGCAGCCCGCGCGCGTTCAGCTGATCCAACGCCGCACTGAAGTCGGACAGGTGCGCCGATTGCACCCGCACCGGCAGTTCCCACGACAAGCCAAGCCAGGCCAAGTCCTCGAAGATCGCTTCGGCGAACTCGGAGCGGCAGCGTTGCGGGTCGATGTCCTCCAGCCGCAGCAGAAAGCTCCCGCCGCCGTCGCGTGCCAGCCGCGCGGCGAACAGGGCGCTGTGCGCGTGCCCCAGGTGCAGGTGGCCGGTGGGGCTGGGCGCGAAGCGGGTGACCATCCTGCGGGGCTGCAACCCGGCTTGCCAACGAGCGGCTGACGCAACGATCATCGGCGTACCCGATCACGGGACCAGGAGGAGACGATGACGAAGGGCTTGATGCGCCTGACCATCGCTATGCTGCCCATCGCCGGCTGTGCGCCGGATGCGCCGCCGATCCAGGGCAGGCCGCTTGCCCCGGCGGACGCCCTGGCCAGGTTCCAGGGAACCTCGCTGATCAGCACCCAGTCGCAAGCCGGGCCGCAGGTGAACTACTTCGAGAGTACGGAACGCTTGCGCTATCGTATCCGCCTTGCCAGCACGGGGCAGGTCCTGACCGACACCGCACGGCTGACGACCGAAGGCGAGGCGGTCTGTGTCGTGTTCGATATGATCTTCCCTGGCCGGAAATTCTGTGGCGTCTGGCAGGAGATCGAGGGCGGGTTCCGCACCGTGCCGACCGATGGTCGCCCATCATCGGTGTTTCGCCAGGTGCCAGGCAACCCTGAAGGGGTCTGAGCGCCTTTGCAGGCGCGCCTGGGGCGTGCAGGGTGGCAGATAGTGCATGTCGACGCCGTGGAATTCCCGATGGACAGCCTGATCCGCCTGGATGGCCCAACACTTGAACCGCGCAACCATCCGGCGCGCAAACTGGTTGTGCTGTGCCATGGTCTGGGCGCCGACGGCAACGACCTGATCGGCCTGGCGCCGGAATGGGCCACCACCCTGCCCGATGCGGCCTTCGTTGCCCCCAACGCACCCTTTCCCTGCGATGGCGCGCCGATGGGCCGGCAATGGTTCGCGCTGTGGGACCGCAGCCAGGCTGAGCTCGAACGCGGCGTGCGTATGGCCGAGGGCATCCTGAACCACTGGCTGGACGGGCAACTCGCCGCGCGCGGGCTGGCGCCGGCCGACTGCGCGCTGATGGGGTTTTCCCAAGGTGCCATGACGTGCCTGTTCGCGGCGCTCCGCCGCCCGGTCCCGGTTGCCTGCGTGCTGGCATATTCCGGCGCGCTGCTGGGCGCGGAGAAACTCGCGGCCGAACTCACCGCCAAGCCGCCCGTGCTGCTGGTGCATGGCGAGGCCGATCCGGTGGTGCCCGTGGCCGCCAGCCGCGCCGCCGAGACCGCGCTGCGCGCCGCCGGCGTGCCGGTGACCGCGCGCTATGTGCCCGGCCTGCCGCATGGTATCGACCCTGGCGGCATCACCGTCGGCGCCACGTTCCTCAGCGCGCACCTGGGCGCATGAAAGAACGGTGATGCAAGTGGCGGTCTCTTGCGGCCCGCCAAGGGGTTGTGCATAACCCTGTGGCCTGCCGGCTGCGCACCAGATGTAGTGTCGGCGCCTAGGCGCCACGCCATATCCTGGGGCAACGCGGCGGGCCGCGTTCAGGAGGTTGGTCGTGCCCGACGGTGGGTTCGCCACAGCAGCAACGTCGCCGCATTACCCCGCGCTGGTGCTCAACGCGGACTTCCGGCCGCTGTCCTATTTTCCGCTGTCGGTGTGGTGCTGGCAGGATGCGGTAAAGGCCGTATTCCTCGATCGCGTCAGCGTGCTGAACGAATACGAGATCGAGGTGCGCAGCCCGAGCTTGCGGATGAAACTGCCCAGCGTGATCGCGCTGAAGGAATACATCCCGGCCGCGCGCCGCCCGGCCTTCACGCGGTTCAACGTCTTCCTGCGCGACCGGTTCGAGTGCCAGTACTGCGCCGCGCAGGCGCCTGCGCCCGACCTGACATTCGATCACGTGGTGCCGCGCAGCCGCGGCGGCCGCACGACCTGGGAGAACGTTGTCACCGCGTGCGCCACGTGCAATCTGCGCAAGGGCAACCGGCTGCCGAAGGAATGCCACATGCACCCGCGCGGCCGGCCCCGGCAGCCCACCACGTTCGAGCTGCAGGAGAACGGCCGCGGCTTCCCGCCGAACTACTTGCACGAATCCTGGCGCGACTATCTGTACTGGGATTCGGAACTGGAGAGCTGAGGCGCCGGCCCCGGGTACGGCCGGACTTTGTCGAAATCTGCGGCCTCGACTCAAAAAGCGAGCAATTTCAACAGGTTCGAACGACCGCCGGCTGCCCCCAGCCGGCGCCTATCGCGGCCCTCGCCGGCGGTTCAGCGCCAGCTCCTTCTCGTCCACCTGCAGCCCGACCGTCACAGCAAAGTCGCGGCCGCGCACGCCTTCCGGCGTCGGCAAGGTCAGGCGGATCTCCTCGCCGGTCAGCCGTGCCGTGGTGCGGTTGGGCGGGAACTCGAACCGTGCCGAGAATGAGGCGCGATCGACGATGTTGCCCTCACGATCGGTCACCGCGACGAAATACGGCACGTCCAGCACGCGCGTGCCGGCAGCCGGGCCGCGCGTCGCCTGCAGCGTGATCGCCAAGTCGACATTGGTCGCCCGCCTCGCCAGGTCGCAGCTGCCGTTCACGCCAATGACCCTGGCGTCGAGGACCATGTCGGTCAGGTCCTCGCCGCCGCCCTGGCGGAACCGCGTGAGGTCGGCGGCGTCGGCCAGCACGCCGACATGCGGGCAGTCGGCGCGTTGCACGATCCTGACCGGCGCCTCGCCCCGGCCGCCGCTGACCAAGGTCGGCCCTTCGCTGCGGCCGCAGGCGGCCAGCAGCGGCGCGGCCAGCAGCAGGCTGGCCAGAACGGCCGGGAATCGCATCGCAAGTGCCTTCACAGCGCGTTGTGGCTGCCGTCGCAGAACGGCTGGCCCTTGGTTGCCTTGCAGCCGCACAGCCAAACCGTCTCGTCCTTCTCGGCCTTGAAGATCAGGCTTTTCAGGCCGGTGCCCTTGTGGCTGCCGTCGCAGAAGGGCTGCGTGGCGGAAAGCCCGCAGACGCACCAGAAATATTTCTCGCCCGCCTTCACGGCGACCTCGTAGGGGCCCTTCTGGGCGACGCGTGGCAAAGAATCGGTCATGAAATCCCTCGGGCATTTGCGGCCACGCGGCCGGCGCGGCCATAGTGCGATGCATCATCACGCTACAGGCCCAACATGCCCGTGTCCAAGCCGACGCTGAAAGTCCTGCTGGCCGGCCCGCGCGGCTTCTGCGCCGGCGTCGACCGCGCCATCAAGATCGTCGAGGAGGCGCTGGCCCGCTACGGCGCGCCCATCTATGTGCGCCACGAGATCGTGCACAACCGTTTCGTGGTGGAAGGGCTTCAGGCCAAGGGCGCGGTCTTCGTCGAGGAACTGGCGGAGGTGCCGGAAGGCGCGCACGTGGTCTTCTCGGCCCACGGGGTTGCGAAGTCGGTGCCGATCGAGGCGCGCTCGCGGAACCTGATCGCGCTGGACGCGACCTGCCCGCTGGTCACGAAAGTGCACCGCGAGGCCGAACGCCACCACGCCAAGGGAAGGCATGTGCTGCTGATCGGGCACGCCGGCCATGTCGAGGTGATCGGCACCATGGGCCAGCTGCCCGACGGCGCCGTGACCCTGATCGAGGATGTCGACCAGGCACGGAGCTTCCAGCCCGCCGACCCGCAGAATCTCGCCTTCGCCACCCAGACCACGCTGTCGGTGGACGACACCGCGGAAATCGTCGGGGTGCTGCAGGCACGCTTCCCGACCATCGAGGGGCCGAAGCGCGAGGACATCTGCTATGCCACCACCAACCGCCAGGCGGCCGTGAAGGCCATCGCCAGCCGCGCTGATCTGGTGGTGGTGATCGGCGCGGCCAACAGTTCCAACTCGCTCCGCCTGCGCGAGGTGGCCGAGCGCGCCGGCAGCCCGCGGGCCGTGCTGATCCGGCGCGCAGCCGAGCTTGCGGGCGTCGATCTCGCCGGCGTCGCCACGCTTGGCCTCACCGCCGGCGCCAGCGCGCCGGAAGTGCTGGTCGAGGAAACACTCGCCTGGCTCCGCGCCCGCTTCGCCGTCGCCATCGAGGACGTGGTGGTGACCGAGGAGGACATTGTCTTCCGGCTGCCCGCCGCGCTTACGGCCTGAACGCCGCACGCGCCGCATGGCGGTCTATACCGAGGTGTCGGACGAGGCGCTGGCCGCCTTCCTGGAGCACTACGCGATCGGCCGGGCGCTGTCGTGCAAGGGCATCGCCGAGGGGGTGGAGAATTCCAACTACCTGCTGATCACCGATCAGGGTCAGTTCGTGCTGACGCTTTACGAGAAGCGCGTCGATCCCGCCGAGCTGCCCTATTTCCTGGGGCTGATGGAGCACCTCGCCGCCAAGGGCCTGCCGGTGCCGCTGCCGGTGCGCGGGGCCGACGGCGAGAGCCTGCGCGCGTTGTGCGGCCGCCCCGCCGCCGTCCAGACCTTCCTTTCCGGCCAGTGGCCCCGGCGGGTGCGCCCCGAGCACCTCTCGCCGCTGGGCGAGGCGCTGGCGCGGCTGCACCTGGCCGGCGCCGATTTCGCCATCACCCGCGCCAACGCGCTGGGGCCTTCCGGCTGGGACCCGCTGTTCCGCCGCGCCGAGGCGCGTGCCGACGAGGTGTTCGCCGGCCTTGGCGCGGCGGTGCGCGCCGAACTGGATGCAGTGCTCGCGGCATGGCCCGAAAACCTGCCGCGCGGCAACATCCATGCCGACCTGTTCCCCGACAACGTGTTCTTCCTGGATGGCAAACTCTCCGGCCTGATCGACTTCTATTTCGCCTGCACGGACTTCCTGGCTTATGACATCGCCGTGTGCCTGAACGCCTGGTGCTTCGAGCCCGATTTCGGCTTCAACGTGACCAAGGCGCGCGCGCTGCTTTCCGCCTATGTCGCGGTACGGGGCCTCGATGACGCCGAGCGCGCGGCACTGCCCGTCCTGGCCCGCGGGGCCAGTTTGCGCTTCCTGTTGACCCGGCTGTTCGACTGGCTGAACACGCCAGCCGGCGCGCTGGTGACCCGCAAGGACCCGCTGGAGTATTTCCGCAAAAGCCGCTTCTTCCAGGGTGTCGCTGAGGTCTCCGCCCTTGGCCTCTGAGGCGCCCCTGGTGGAGATCTGGACCGACGGCGGCTGCAAGCCGAACCCCGGCCCGGGCGGCTGGGCGGCGGTGCTGAAGTATGGCGAGCACATCCGCGAACTGTCGGGCGCGGAGCCCGCCACCACCAACAACCGCATGGAACTCACCGCGGCGATCAAGGGCCTGTCGGCGCTGAAGCGGCCCGCTCGCGTGCTGGTGCACACTGACAGCCAGTATGTGAAGGAGGGGATCACCCGCTGGCTCTCTGGCTGGGTGCGCAAGGGCTGGAAGACCGCCAATCGCGAGCCGGTGAAGAATTTTGACCTGTGGCAGGCGCTGCTGGCGGCGATGGCCCCTCACCAGGTGGAGTGGGCCTGGGTGCGCGGCCATTCGGGCAACCCGATGAACGAGCGGGCGGACGAGCTCGCCACCCTGGCGCGCGAAGCCTGTGTGACGCAGGTCACACATCCCCCCGACAGGGTTTGACGCATCATGCTTGCATGATCCTCCCCGTGGCGCGCCGGGGGGTGTGCCTTTGCGGGGAGAGTTCAACCATGACTGCAACCACCGGCAACCCATGGCGCGTGGTGCCCGGCTATGTGCCGCGTGGCGCCGTGCCGCTTGCCGTGCTCGACCTGTGCTCGCCGCACGGGTTCATGTGGCGCGAACGGCTGTGGCTGCTGCGCGAGCACGGCCGCGACAGCCTGTGGGCGGCGGTGGCCGACAGCCCCGACCGGGCGATCCCGGTCGCCGCCGCCGATGCCGATGGCAGCCTGGATGCCGCCGGCTACCGCCTGCTGGCCGGTTACTTGGCCGCCACCAGCGCCGAGATTTCCGCGGCCAGCCCGGCGTCCGCCATGCTGCCTGCCGAACGCCTGGCCGCCATCCTCACACTGAGACGGGCGGGCGGCGTTCGGCACTGAGGCGTATCCGGCGCAGAAAAATCAACCGATGGTTCATGATCAGCGTCACATTCTGACGGTCGCGCGAGTCATACCGTGTTCTGCAACGACATCGGCAGGAGACGACAATGCAGTACGACCATGGTTCCCTGGATTGCCGCGCGGAAGCTCCGGAAGGCGCGCGGCACCTGGCCACGCTCGACCTGGTCGCCCCGGGCGGCGCCCGCTGGGTCGAGCGGTTCTGGCTGCTGCGCGACGAAGGGCTGGACAGTCTGTGGACGGCCCGCCCCGATGGCGTGGGCCAGGCGGAACTGGCGGTGGCGGCCGACACGCATGGCGCCTGGAAGGATGCCGGCGCACGGCTGCTGGCCGGCTATCTGGCCGGCCGGCGGGCGCGGGTGAGGGCGGCAAGGCGGGAGCGGCGCTGAGCGGCGATCGACCGGTTTTCCTGGACGCAGCCGGCACCCTTGCCTATATCAGAGGCTGTCAAGGAGACTGATCATGACCCGCGAGTGGCCCATCGCCTGACGCTACATGGGTGCGCCTTCGGCGCACCCTACAGGCGGCTCGCCAGTTTCTCGGCCAGCACGTAGATCTTCGGGTTGCCGATATGGGTGCGCATCCAGGCGATGTGATCGGCGATTTCGGCCATCACCGCCCTTACGCTTCCGCCGACCAGCAACCGGACATCATCGATGTCGATGTAGTCCTGCTCGACCAGCAGCCCCAGCGTTTCGAAGAAGTTCGGCATCTGCATCAGCGCGATGTGCTCGGGCAGGCGGGCCGGATCGGCCCGCATGGCGGTGAGCTCGGCCGAGATCGCCGTGCCATCGAAACCGCCCCCGGGCACTCGGTGCCTTTCGCGCAGTTTCGTGTACTGCTCCCGGCTCGTCAGCACCTTGTCCGACGACCAACGGGCCTGGATCTCCAGGAAGACGTTGGCACGCCGGGTATGCAGAATCTCGCGCGCCTGGTCGCGTGCAGCCCTGGCCTGGAAATAGGCGCCGATCAGCGCCACCAGCGCGATGCCGACCAGCAGCGTGTTCGTGACGAAGTAGGCCCGTTCCCACACGCCCTTGTCGGCCCAGTTCGCGCTGGCCATCGGCTGGGGTGCTGCGGGCAGGGCGTTCCATGCCAGCAGTCCCAGCGCAAGGCAGATCGCCAGCGAGAGCCAGACCGCCCAGTCCTCCGGCCAGGGCGATGCCGGCCGGTCGGGCGGCGGCGTGCCGCTCAAAGCTTCTCCAGCACCGCCTCGGCCTTGGAAACCTCGAACCCGCCGGGGGCTTCCACCGCCAGGTGCGTCACCTTGCCGTCCTCGACGATCATCGCGTAGCGCTGGCTGCGGATGCCCAGGCCGCGCTGCGTCAGGTCGAGTTCCAACCCCAGCGCCTTGGTCAGCTGGGCCGAGCCATCAGCCAGCATGGTCACCTTGTCGCCCACGTTCTGGTCCTTGGCCCAGGCGCCCATCACGAACGCGTCGTTCACCGCAGTGGCGACGATCGCATCGACCCCCTTCGCCTTCAGCGCATCGTGGTTGGAGAGGAAGCCCGGCAGGTGTTTGGCGCTGCAGGTCGGCGTGAAGGCGCCCGGCACGGCGAACAGCACCACCTTCTTGCCCTTGAACAACTCATCGGTCGAAACCTCGCGCGGGCCTTCGGCCGTCGCCGTCATCAGTTTCAGCGAGGGCAGGCTGTCGCCGACCTTGATGGTCATCGTCGTCTCCTTGGTCATTCACAACCCGGCACCGGCGCCCCGGCCGGCATCGCGGGAGCAAGGGTTGTAGCCCGTTGCCACGCGGCGGCGAAGGGGGCTGGCGCGATCGCGCAGGCTTGCCTTGCCGCGCGGGCGATGACGCCCAATCTTGCCGGCATGAGCGCAAAGAGAATGCCCGCCGAGGAAGGATGGCTTTCCGGGCAGCTGCTGGTGGCAATGCCGGCGCTGAACGAACCACCCTTCGCGCAGAGCGTGATCTATCTGTGCGCCCACTCGCCCGATGGCGCGATGGGGCTGGTGGTCAACCGCCCTGTGGAGAATCTGAGTTTCGACGATCTGCTGCGCCAGCTCGGCATCGAGCCTGTCCCGCCCGCCCGGCGCATCCAGGTGCAGGCCGGCGGCCCGGTGGAGCAAGTGCGCGGCTTCGTGCTGCACACCGCCGACTGGGTGCAGGAAGGCAGTTTGCGCGTGAACGACGTGATGGCATTGACCGCCAGCATCGATGTGCTGCGCGAGATCGCGAAGGGCGGCGGCCCGCGCCGCTGCCTGTTGGCGCTGGGCTATGCCGGCTGGGGCCCGGGCCAGCTCGACCGCGAGATTTCCGAGAACACCTGGCTGTCGGTTTCCGCCGACGAGGCGCTGATCTTCGGCGAGGATTTCTCCGCCAAGTGGCGGCTGGCTTTGGCGAAACTGAAGATCGACCCGCTGCTGCTCTCGGGCGCCGCTGGGCGAGCGTAGGCCGCCTACACGGAAGCTGAAGCTACCCCCTCCCTGTCCCTCCCCCGCTTGCGCGGGAGAGGGGACCGAACACGGTGAGTGCCGTACGGTTCCCTCTTCCGCGCAAGCGGGGGAGGGACAGGGAGGGGGCGGTGCCCCAGCCTCGCCCTCAATGGCCGCCGCTGGCCAGATACTCCGAAAAATACTCATCGGCCGTCACGCGCCTGGCTGTCAGTCCCAGCGCGTGCGCGGTTGCGCAGAACGCCTCGATCATCGCCTGGTTGGGGCCGACCCCGTTGCGCGAGTATTCGTGCCCCATCGCCGCGGCGGTGCGCTCGAGCTCGGCCTCCTGCCACGGCGTGCCGACCGGGAAGCCGCTCTGCGATGCCTCGAACTCCGCCTCCGACGCGTCGAACGCGTCGACCAGGGCGCGCCCGATCCAGGGGTTCGCCTCCCACACGGCGCGGCGCAGCACGATCAGATGCATCGCCGGCCAAAACCGGTGACGATTGAAATAGTCGCGCTCGACCGGCACGAAATCGGGCAGCAGGCGGGCAAGCGCCCCGCCGTCGGGGTGATAAAGCCGCGGGCGTGGTGGGCTCCACATTGCGTCGAGCTCGCCGGCGGCCAGCATCTCGGCGATGGCGCGGCCCTGCGGTGCGGGAGAAACACCCTGCGGCAGGTCGCCGGCGGGGGCGAACGATTCCCCTTCGATGTCGCCGATCACCCACTGCACCGCACCGACCGGCACGCCGAGCTCGGCCTGCGCGTGCCGGTACCAGACCGACCCGCTGGCGACCCAGCTGTACATGCCGACGCGCCGGCCCCGCAGGTCGGCGGGCGTCTGCACCGGGCCGCCCCGCCGCACATAAAGATCGCGATGCGGGAACCCGCGCAGCACGAATACCGGAATGCCGACATGGCTGCGGTCGCCGGCGGCCACGCGCCGCACATGCTGGGCCATCGAGCCCTCGCCGCCATGCAGCGCGGGATCGGACAGCGCGCGCGACAGCATGCTGGCGCGTGCCGGCCAGGAACCGCCGCGGCCCAGCACCAGATCGAGCGCGATCCCTTCGGCCCGCACCTGGCCGGCGGCCAGCGGCAGCACGCGCACATAATCGGCGCAGGCAAGGCGCAGCGCGATCTCGGTCATGCGGTCGGTTCCCTTCAGGCCGCGAGCCAGCTCTTGGCCTCGCCGGCATAGGCCGCGCCGGGATTGCCGCTGACGGTGGTGCGCCACATCACGCGCGCCTCGCGCTCGGCATCGAACCAGGTGGCGGCATGCACGGTGCAGCGATTGTCCCAGATCAGCAGGTCGCCCTTGCTCCAGTCGTGCGCATACACGAACCGCCGCTGCGTCAGATGCGCCATCAGTTCGTCGATCAGGGCGGCCCCTTCGCCGTCCGGCCCCGGTTCCAAGCCGACGACGGGGCCCTCCAGCCAGTCCATCTGGCCGTGCTCGCAAAGGTACAACGCGCGTGCACCGGTCACCGGATGCACCCGCACCAGCGGCTGGCGCTGCGGCTGCTCCAGGGGCCCGAGTGCGCGGGGCTTGTCGCCCGCGCGCACCGCCTCGCGCCGCCGCCCGGCCGAGGACGAGACATGCAGCCCATCCAGCCCCACCAGGCGTGCCTTGGTGGCCTGCGGCAGCGCCTCGTACGCGGCGATGCCGTCGGCGAACAGGGTCTGGCCCTGGCCGCGCGGCGCGGGCAGCACGGCCAGGAACAGCGACACGTCGGGCGGCGGGCGGCGGAAACTCTGGTCGGTGTGCCAGCCGCGCCGATGCGGATACTGCACGGGCAGTGTTCCGTCCGCGGTCAGCGGCGGATCGGGCAGCGCCGGCGGCTGGCGCGACACCGGCGGTGTGTTGGAGACGACCAGGATCTCCGCCACCTCCGGGTGCACCATGTTCGCCGCCGTGCCGTTCTCGCGATAGTTCTCGACCTCGGCGCCGAAGACGCGGCTGAGGCGCAGCAGCAGCGCCGGATCGTCGGCCATCGCGTCCATGCCCTGCACCAGCAACAATCCGTGCGCGGCGGCGAGCGCATCGGCCAGCGCGTCGCCGGCCTGCTCCGCCGCCTGCACGAACGCCAGGGCACCCGGCGCGCCAGGCAGCGTGACGCTGGCGCCAAAGGTCGCTTCCGGCAGCGGCGCGGTGACGGCAAACGGGCTTTGCATGGATGCGGACCTGGCAACAGGAAGAAGCGGAAGCAGGAGGCTATCGGGATCGTTTTGCCAGCGTCAAACTGCTCGGATGAGCACACGCGCAAGCCGCCTGGACCATACGCTGCAAAATCTGCCCCGCCGCTACGCCGGACCGGGTGGCGCTGTGGCGGTATTGCGCAACGGCGAACTGCTGGTGCGCCACACCTGGGGCTATGCCAACGCCGAGCGGCGCATTCCATTCACCCCGCGCACGCTGTTCCGCATGTGCTCGATCACCAAGCAGTTCGCCTGTGCCGCGGTGCTGGATGCCTTTCCGGACCCGTCGGTGCTGGACGGCGACGTGCAGCGCCGGCTGCCGCTGCTGGAGGTCATGGCCCCCACGGCGCTTCATCTGTGCCACAACCAGTCGGGGCTGCGCGACTATTGGGCGGTGGCGATGCTGCACGGCTCGCCCGTGGAGGCGCCATTCGGCGATGTCGAGGCGGCGCAGGTGATCGGGGGCACGCGCACGCTGCATTTCGCGCCGGGCACCTCGTATTCCTACGTGAACCAGAATTTCCGCCTCCTCTCCGACATCCTGCAGGAACGCACGGGCCAAAATTTCGCCGATGCGCTGCGCACCCGCCTGTTCGAGCGCGTCGGCATGGCAAGCGCGTTCCTGGCGGCCGACACCCGCGCCATGCCGGACGGCACGGAGGGCTACGAGGGCACGCAAGCCACCGGCTTCCGCGCCGCCGAGAACCGCATCTTCTGGACCGGTGATGCCGGCATGGGCGCCTGCCTCGACGACATGATTGCGTGGGAGAAGCACATCGATTCCGTGCGTGATGATCCGTCCGCGCTCTACGCGCGGCTGGCCGCCCCCGTGGCCTTCGCCGACGGCACGCCGGCGTCCTACGGCTTCGGGCTGGCGCGCGGCACGCAGTTCGGACGCGCGGTGATCGGCCATGGCGGCGCGCTGCGCGGCTGGCGCAGCCACCGGCTTTACGTGCCGGCCGAACGCGTCTCGGTCGTCGTGATGTTCAACCACCTGAGCGACGCGCACGGCGCCGCGCTGGATCTTTTGGCCGCGGTGCTGGAGACCGAACGGCCCAAGCCAGCCCAGACCCTGCCGGCACCGTCCTGGGCGGTCGCCTACCTTGATCCCCCGACCGGCCTGCTTGCCCGCATCGAGGCGCACGAACCGGGCAGGATCAGGCTGCGCTACGGCTACCCGCCGGAACTGATGGAGGTGACGCCAGAGGGCGCCGAGGCGGCGGGCGAGACGCGCCTCCGCGCAACCGATGACGGCTTGTGGATGGACCGCCCGCAGGAGAACCGTCGTTCGCGCCTGCGCAAACTCGGGCCGCCGGCGGGCGCGGCGGGATTGGCCGGTCGCTATCGCTGTGCCGAACTCGATGCTTGGCTCTCGGTGGAGGACGCGGGCGGCGTGCCGTATGGCGGCTTCTCGGGCTTTCTCGGGCAGGGGCGCATGGAGCTGTTGGAACCGGTTGGCGAGGATTGCTGGGTGCTGCCGTGCCCGCGTGCGCTGGACCACACGCCGCCCGGCGACTGGACGCTGGCATTCGAGCGCGATGCCTCCGGCCGCGCGGTTGCCGTCACCGTCGGCTGCTGGCTGGCGCGCGGCCTGCGCTACGAGCGGGCGGATCGCTGATCCCGCCGTAGTCGGCCGCGCCCTTGCATCGCGGCACGATATTCTGTAGCAGTCGTTCCAGAACGTGTCATGACGCGCCCCCGCGGCTTCGACGAGGATGCTGTGCTGGACGCCGCGACGGCGCGGTTCTGGGCGCACGGCTATGGCGCGACCTCGATGCGCGACATCGGCGCGGCGACCGGGCTTGGCGCGGCCAGCCTTTACAACGCGTTCGGCGACAAGCATGCGCTGTTCGCGCGCTGCCTCGACCACTACCTCGACGGCACGATGCGCGAACGCATCGCGCGGCTTCGGCGCACGCACCGTCCGCGCGCCGCGATCGAGACCTTCCTGGACGAGATCGTGGCGCGATCGCTGGCCGGGGATCGGCGCGGCTGCCTGCTGATCAACACCGCGCTCGAACTCGGGCCGCACGATGCCGGGATCAGGGCGACGGTGGCGGCGCGGCTTGCCGAGCTGGAGGCGTTCTTCCTGCACTGCATCCGATCTGGCCAGACGGATGGCAGCATCCATCCCGGCCGCAGCGCGCGCGACCTCGCGCGGCTGCTGAAGGCCACCGTCATGGGCCTGCGCGTGCTGGCGCGCGCCGCGCCCGAGGCGGCGACGCTTAAGGGCGTGGTGCGGGCCGCCCTTGCCCTGCTCGATCCCCCAACCGACGGAGCGCGCGTGTGAGCGGTCGCAAACTCTACGAATTGTGCGGGCAGGACCCCACCCGCGTGTTCAGCCCGTTCTGCTGGCGCAGCCGGATGGCGCTGGCGCTGAAGGGCCTGGAGTTCGAAAGCGTGCCCTGGCGCTTCACCGAGACCGACAAACTCGCCTTCGCGGCGCACGACAAGGTGCCCATACTGATCGACGGCGAGACCGTGGTGCCGGATTCCTGGGCGATCGCGCAGCACCTGGATCGCACCCATCCCGACACGCATCGCCTGCTGCAGGGCCCGCCCGCGACCTACCGCTTCGTCATGGGTTGGACCGACAGCGTGCTGTCGCCCGGCATCGGCCGGATGATCGTCTCCGACATCCCGGCGCTCCTGGGCGAGGAGCGGGCCTACTTCATCGAAAGCCGCGAGAAGCGCTATGGGATGAAGCTCGCCGATGTCACCGCCGACCGCGAGGCGCGCCTGCCGGCGTTCCGCGCCACGCTGTCGCCGCTGCGCCAAGTGTTCCGCGAGCAGCCCTATCTGGGCGGCGCTGCGCCGGACTATGCGGACTGCATCGTGTTCGGCAGTTTCATGTGGGCGCGCAGCACGAGCCCGCTGCCCTTGCTGGAACCCGACGACGCCGTGTTCGCCTGGCGCGAACGCATGCTCGATGCGGCCGGCGGCATGGCCCGCCAGGCACCCTGCTTCGGCGCCTGACCCGCCCATCCCCGAGAGGAGACTCCCGATGCCCGCCACCAAGATCGCCGCCGGCGAACCTTTCCCCGACATCCGCGTGCCGCGGCTGGGCGGTGGCGAGCTCGCCCCGGCCGCGCAAGCCGGCTGGCGGCTGCTGGTGGTCTATCGCGGCAAGCACTGCCCGCTGTGCAAGCCGTATCTGAAGACACTCGACGGCCTGATCGGCGAGTTCGCCGCCGCCAACGTCGCGGTTGCCGCGGTTTCGGCCGACCCGAAGGCGAAGGCCGAGGCCGACCAGGCCGAGTTCGGCTGGCGCTTCCCGGTCGGCCACGACCTGTCAGTGGCGCAGATGCAGGCGCTCGGCCTCTATGTCTCGGCGCCGCGCTCGGCGCAGGAGACCGACCGGCCGTTCGCCGAGCCGGGCCTGTTCCTGATCAACCCCGAGGGCCGGGTGCAGATCGTCGATATCTCCAACGCCCCCTTTGCGCGGCCCGACCTGGCCGCGATCGCGCGGGGTGCGAAGCGCATCCAGGAGATGAACTACCCGATCCGCGGCACCTTCAGTTAAGTCGCGCCGCCCCGCAGAGGAGAGGAAACGCCATGCCGCTGGTCGAACCGCTGCCGGAAGACCACAACCCTGAGCTCGCCGACCTGATCCAGTTCTTCCGCGGGCCGCTGGGTGTGGTGCCGAATTCGGTGCGCACCATGCAAAGGCGACCGGCCGTCGCGCGTGCCTTCACCGAACTCAACAAGGCGGTGATGGCCTGCCACGCGCGCGTCACGCCGGAGCAGAAGCGACTGATCGGCTATATCGCGTCACACGCCGCCGGCTGCCGATACTGCCAGGCGCACACCATCCTCGGCGCCGAACGCTTCGGCGCCACGCCCGAGCGCATGGCCGACATCTGGACCTATGCCGAAAGCCCCCACTTCACCGAGGCCGAGAAGGCCGCCTTCGATTTCGCGCTCGCCGCCGCGTCGGTCCCCAATGCCGTCAGTCCCCGCATCGAGGCCAAGCTGAAGGCGCACTGGACGGACGACGAGATCGTCGAAATCCTGGGGGTGATCGCGCTGTTCGGCTTCCTGAACCGCTGGAACGATTCCATGGGCACCACGCTGGAGGAGATCGGCATCTCGGCCGGCGAGCGGAACCTGGCGGCCGGCGGCTGGGAAAAGGGCAAGCATGCATGAGACGGCGCGCACTGCTGGCCGCCGGCCTTCTCGCGCCATCGACGGCGCGCGCACAGTTGGATTTCGGCGGACCGATCACCATTGTCGCACCGTTCGCGCCGGGTGGCTCGACCGACCTGATGGCGCGACTGATCGCCGAACGCATCGCGCCGCTGCTGGGCCGCAATGTGATCGTGGAGAACCAGGCCGGTGGCGGCGGGCGCATTGCCGCCCGCTCGGTGCAGGCCGCACCACCTACCGGCGCACGGCTGCTGCTGGCCAATACCTCGGTGATGGTGCTGACGCCGCTGGCCTTCACCGATGCCGGCTATGACCCGCAGGAAGGCTTCGCGCCCGTGGCGGGCGTAGCCGAGTTCGCTGCCGGCCTGGCCAGCGGCCGACTCACGGGTGCCGGCGATCTGGCCGCGCTGTCCGCGTGGCTGCGCGTCAACCCGGGCCAGGCGAATGCCGGCATCCCCGCGATGGGCAGCCTGCCGCACCTGACCGCGCTGGCCTATGGCAGGGCGATCGGCGTGGCGCTGACCATGGTGCCCTATCGTGGCGGCGCACCGATCGCGCAGGAACTGATCGGCGGGCGTATCCCGCTGGGCGTTGGTGCGGCCGCCGACTTCGCTGCCTTGCACCAGGCCGGCGAGCTCAAACTCCTTACCGTTACCGGCACCAGGCGTGCCCCCGGCCTCGCCGACGTGCCGACCTTCGCCGAAGCGGGTCTGGCCGGCTTCGAGATCAATGCGTGGAACGGCTTCTTCGCGCCGGCCGGCACACCGGATGCCGCAATCAACGCGCTGCACGCCGCCATCACGGCCGCCCTGGCCGACCCGGCGCTGCGGGCGCGGTTGGAGCAGGTGGCGCTAATCGCTTCGCCCGCGACCCCGGCCGAGCTGCGCGGCTGGATTGTGCGCGACCGGGCGAAATTCGGACCATTGATCGAGGCGGCCGGGCCGCTGCAGTAGCCTACTGCCAAGGCGCGCGGCGGCACGTAACCCGTGCCCCCGCACACCCGTAGCGTTCGTGCAGGCTTTGCTGCTGCCCGGGAGAATGCTCATGCTTGCCAACCCATCAAGCCTTGCCGCCGGTAAACCCGCGACAACGGCGACAACGCTGCTTTGCATCGCCGCCGCCGGCTTGGCCGGCCTGGTGGTCTGGGAAGCCTTTGCCCGTCTGGTCGCGCCGCTGTGGCTCGGCTACGCGCTGGCGCCTGCCGACCTGATCGAGATCACGCTGGGCATCACGGGCTGGCCGGCACACCTGCTGCATCTGCTGACCGGGCTGGTGTTCTACCCGGCCGGCTACGTGCTGGTGCTGCTGCCCTTGATGCGCGCCGCTGTCGGCGACCTGCCCTGGCCACTGCCCGGCCTGGTCCTGGGGGTTGCCACCTGGATCTTCGCCCTGTTCGTGATGGCCCATCTGGTGGGCGGACTGCCGCCCTTCCTGGAGTTCGATGCTGTCGCCTGGGCATCGCTGGTCGGCCACGTGCTGATGGGCCTTGCCATTGCCTTCGTGATCCGGCGCCTGGCGGCGCAGGCAGCGTGATGCGACGGGCACTTCCCGCGGCGATCGCCGCCGCCCTGCTGGCGATCGCCACCCCGGCCATCGCCCAGGATGCCGGACTTGCCACGCGCGAAAGTCCCCACCCCGTGCGCGCGACGATCGATCGCTTCGCCGCCGCCGTGCGCGCCGAAGGCTGGGTGGTATTCACCGAGATCGATCATGCCGCCGCAGCCCAGGCCGCCGGATTGCAGCTCCGTCCCCGCACGGTGATCTTCTTCGGCAATCCCCGCGCCGGCACCGCCGCGATGGTCGAGCATCCCCGACTTGCTATCGACCTACCGATGCGCGTGCTGGTCTGGCAGGACGATGCGGGCCGCACGCAGGTTACGCGCAGCACCGGCGCCGACATTGCGGGCCGTGTGTTCGCCCGCCACGGCATTCCCCTGCCCGAGGCCCAGGCGCGCGGCATGGACGCCTTCCTGGGCGCGCTGGTGCAGAAAGCCATCGAATAGCCGGTGCGCGCCGCCGGCACCGCGCAGGCACGCCAGCCGGACCCGCATTGGGGCGGCCTGGCCATGGGTGCGGTCGGCGTGGTGGTGCTGCTGGAAGTGCTGCACGACCAGCCCGACCCTTCGTTGCCCTGGGTGCTGCTGGCGGGTCTGCTGCTGGGCGCAGCGTTCGTGTGGTTCGATTACGGTTTCACCGGCGGCTTCCGCAGCCTGCTGACGCATGGTGATGGTGGTGTGCTGGCCGCGTCGTTCGCGGTCCCGGCGGTGGCGGCGGCCATCATCATTCCGGTGGCGACCGGCAGCGAGATGTATGGCCGCTACGTCGCGCCCATCGGGGTTTCGCTGCTGGTCGGCGCCTTCATGTTCGGCATCGGCATGCAGCTCAGCAATGGCTGCGGATCGGGCACGCTGGTTGCCGCCGGGCAGGGATCGCGGCGGATGTGGATCACGCTGCCGTTCTTCTGCCTGGGTGGGGTGGTCGGCGGCATCATGCTGCCCGCCGCGCTGAGTCTGCCCAGCCTTGGCGCGATCGATCTGCCCGGACTGCTGGGAAGGTGGGCCGGCCTTGCGGCCACCGAACTGCTGCTGGCGGCGTGTGCGCTGGCGCTCATGCGCGGGCGCCTGGCGCCTCGGGCGCCAACCGTCGCCGGGGGCGTGATCGGCCTGCTGGCGGCGCTGATGTTCCTGTTCAGCGGCGAGCCATGGGGCATCACGGCCGCCCTTGCCGTCTGGGGTGCGAAAACTGTGCAGGCGGCCGGTATCGGTCTTGGCGGCACGAATTTCTGGTCGGCGGGCTGGGGTGCCGAACTGCTTGCCATGCCGTTTCTGGCGCTGCCGGGAACCATCAGCAACCTTGGCCTGCTGCTCGGCGCGCTGCTTACGGCGGCGGCCACGGGAACCATGCGGCATCGCGTGCCGATCGGCGGGCGCGGTGCGGCGGCCGCGGTGATGGGCGGGCTGCTGATGGG